>ERZ1036431.85-NODE-85-length-103759-cov-42.196396_pt1 | contig 103759 bp, 93 predicted proteins | sample MGYA00514222_ERZ1036431 | MGnify/ENA primary metagenome ERZ1036431 (study PRJEB33795, sample SAMN09464926) | human gut metagenome | host: Homo sapiens | place: USA: Stanford, California | collected 2016-08 | study: EMG produced TPA metagenomics assembly of the... | reverse complement strand
CAACCTTTGTTAACCTTAAATCTAATACTATGAAAAACACAGTGCAAAGATACGGACTCCTGGGAAATTAGCAAATAATCCAAGTAAAATAGCATGTTATATAACATAGATTAAGAAAAACATCTTTCGTCTTAACGGTTATTCGATATTTTGGGCGTCTATGTATGGAGTTTTTTTTATCTTTGTGCAAAATATCATATTACTAATACTTAATATAAACATGGATAAAAGAAGATTAAGCCAATGGATGTTATTGGCTGTTATTTGCTTGAGTTTCTCAATAGGAGAAAGCTATGCACAGAAAAATGATTTTGGAAATTTAGCTCGTTATTCAAAACAAAATGCTGCACTTCCAAAGGCGACGAAGAAAGACAAACGAGTTATTTTTATGGGAAATTCCATTACGGAGGGCTGGGTACGTACTCATCCGGACTTTTTCAAATCAAACGGTTATATCGGCCGTGGAATCAGTGGGCAGACTTCCTATCAATTCTTGTTGCGTTTTCGGGAAGATGTGATTAATCTTTCTCCTGCTTTAGTGGTGATTAATGCCGGAACAAATGATGTCGCCGAAAATACACAAACTTATAATGAAGATTATACATTCGGAAACATCGTTTCTATGACAGAATTGGCAAAAGCAAATAAGATAAAAGTGATTCTGACTTCCGTATTGCCTGCCGCTGCATTTAAATGGAGAATGGAAATAAAAGATGTTCCACAGAAAATTAAATCTTTAAATGATCGGATAGAGGCTTATGCAAAAGCTAATAAAATTCCGTTTGTTAATTATTATAAGGCAATGGTGGATGAAAATCAGGCCTTGAATCCCCAATATACTAAAGATGGAGTTCATCCGACAGGCGAGGGGTATGATATTATGGAGCCATTGATAAAAGCTGCTATTGAGAAAGCGCTCTAAGGTTTATTGATGTAAATTTTGAAATATAAATGCTGTCTGATAATCAAGTTGGGCAGCATTTATTGTGAATGTGCACTTCTAATGGATATAGTTGTTGAAAAGGTTTTAGATGACGTATAGACATAAAAAAAGGAGCAACGCCTTGCTCCAACCTTTGTTAACCTTAAATCTAATACTATGAAAAACACAGTGCAAAGATACGGAGTTTTGGCAACTTTGCAAATTATAAGCTGCTAATTGGTGTTTTTATAACACTAATTAATAGATTAAATCCTGTGTTACAGGTTTGTTAAGAGTTTCAACCCTTAGCAATCGTAAGTACTCATGCAAAATAACCTTATATTATTAGGCACGGATTGCGCGGATTACGCGGTTGCTTTATAACAGCCATCATTCGAGGAACCGTGTAATCCGTGCCTAGATTTACTATATAGGCTAATTATGGTGACATACTTAGTGTAATATATGAAGAATGGGAGTTTTTACCCCCATTTCTCTTTCATCAAATCTTCCAGTTTCAACAACTCGTCACGGTATTGTGCAGCTTCAATAAATTCGAGTTTCTTGGCTGCTTCCTGCATCAGTTTGCGAGTACGTTCGATACTCTTTTCCATTTGCGCTTTACTCATATACTGCACTACCGGATCTGCTGCAATGTTCGGAGTAGAAGGTTCTACATAAGCATGTCTTTCTTTTAGCAGTTCATCCGCCTCTTTGGCATTACCGAATACCGACAAGTTTCTGGCCTTTTTAATCTGTTGAGGAGTAATTCCGTTTGCTTCATTGTATGCCAACTGTTTTTCCCGGCGGCGATTGGTTTCGTCAATCGTCAGTTTCATGCTATCCGTCATCCTGTCCGCATACATGATTACCTTGCCGTTTACATTACGGGCAGCACGTCCTGCGGTTTGCGTCAGTGAACGGTGGGAGCGGAGGAATCCTTCTTTGTCAGCATCAAGAATAGCAACGAGCGACACTTCCGGAAGATCGAGTCCTTCACGGAGCAGGTTGACTCCGATAAGCACATCATAGATTCCTTGCCGGAGATCATCCATAATCTTCACACGTTCCAATGTATCGACATCACTATGGATATAGTTACATCTTACATTATTATTAAGAAGATACTCTGCCAGTTCTTCTGCCATTCGTTTGGTTAGTGTGGTGACGAGTACGCGTTCTTCCTTTTCAATGCGGAGCTGGATTTCTTCCATTAAGTCGTCAATCTGATTAAGGCTCGGGCGCACTTCGATGACAGGATCAAGCAGTCCTGTAGGACGAATCACCTGCTCTACGACGATACCTTCAGACTGAATCAATTCATAATCTGCCGGTGTGGCACTGACATAAATTACCTGTTTCGCCATTTCCTGAAACTCTTCGAATTTCAACGGACGGTTGTCCATAGCCGCAGGCAATCGGAAACCATATTCCACCAGATTGATTTTACGTGCACGGTCTCCTCCGTACATCGCACGGATTTGGGGTACACTTACGTGGCTTTCGTCAATGACAATCAGAAAATCATCCGGGAAGAAATCGAGCAGACAATAAGGACGGGTACCGGCAGCACGACCGTCGAAATAACGGGAATAATTCTCAATTCCGGAGCAATGCCCTAACTCCCGGATCATTTCCATATCGTAAGTCACCCGTTCATATAGTCGTTTGGCTTCATATTCTTTACCGATAGACTCGAAGAATGCCACTTGTTTGGTTAGGTCATCTTCTATTTCGTGGATAGCACGGAGAGTAGCCTCTTTGGTCGTCATAAACAAATTGGCCGGATAAATCTTATAGGCGTCAAATGGTGCGATAGTGACTCCTGTGATAGGATCTACTTCTTCTATACCATCAATCTCATCCCCCCAAAAGGTGACACGGAGCAGATTGTCGGTATAAGCCAGATAGATATCCACGGTATCACCTTTAACGCGGAAATTTCCACGGTTCAGGTCGATATCATTACGGACATACAAACTGTCTACCAGACGACGTAAAAAGACATTGCGGTCCATCATCCGTCCCCGTTCTATTTCAATGACATTTTTGTAGAAGTCCGAAGGATTTCCCATACCGTAGATACAAGAAACGGAAGAAACCACTACCACGTCTTTTCGTCCGGAGAGTAGGGCAGAAGTGGCCGCGAGTCGAAGCTTGTCGATTTCGTCATTGATGGCAAGATCTTTCTCTATATAAGTATCACTGCTCGGGAGATAGGCCTCCGGCTGATAATAGTCATAGTAAGAAACGTAATATTCTACCGCATTATTGGGGAAGAAACCTTTAAACTCACTATAAAGCTGGGCAGCCAATGTCTTGTTATGGCTCAAAATCAACGTAGGTTTGTTGATATTGGCGATCACATTGGCAATGGTAAATGTTTTTCCCGATCCGGTCACTCCCAGTAAAGTCTGTGCGGGAACTCCCTGAAGTACCCCTTCAGTCAGTTGTGCTATCGCTTCCGGCTGATCCCCGGTAGGTTTGTAAGCTGATGTTAGTTCATAATTCATAGTTAAATCCTAAAAAGTGGAGCAATATTCGGTAAAATAATCGAGATAACAAATCATTTTTCCAAATAAATCCTTTACTTTGCAACATATTAATATCAAAAAACAGATTCATACAACTAGTAATACCAGAAACACATGATTTGGAATGAGAGCATTGAGTGTATGGACCGCGAAAGTCTTCGCAAGATTCAAAGCATACGACTCAAGAAAATTGTAGATTACGTCTATCACAACACTCCTTTCTATCGAAAGAAGATGCAGGAAATGGGAATAACCCCCGATGAGATCAATAGTATCGATGATATTGTAAAACTGCCGTTTACCACGAAACATGATTTAAGAGATAATTATCCGTTCGGACTTTGTGCCGTGCCGATGAGCCAGATTGTACGTATTCATGCCTCTTCCGGAACGACCGGAAAGCCGACGGTTGTCGGATATACCCGTAAGGACTTGGCCTCCTGGGCGGAATGTATATCACGTGCTTTTACCGCTTACGGAGCGGGCCGTTCTGATATTTTTCAGGTATCATACGGATACGGACTGTTTACGGGCGGACTGGGAGCACATGCCGGAGCCGAGAATATCGGTGCTTCTGTTATTCCGATGTCCAGTGGCAACACTGAAAAACAGATTACCTTGATGCATGATTTCGGATCGACAGTGCTTTGTTGCACTCCTTCTTATGCGCTTTACCTGGCAGATGCAATCAAAGATTCCGGTTTGCCACGTGAAGAATTTCAACTGAAAGTCGGTGCGTTCGGTGCGGAACCCTGGACGGAAAATATGCGTCATGAAATTGAAGAGAAACTGGGAATCAAAGCATACGATATTTATGGGTTGAGTGAAATTGCCGGACCGGGTGTCGGTTACGAGTGCGAATGTCAGAACGGCACTCACTTGAATGAAGACCATTATTTCCCGGAAATTATCGATCCGAATACTTTGCAACCGGTTGAGCCGGGACAAACGGGCGAACTGGTGTTTACCCACCTCACCAAAGAGGGTATGCCATTGCTCCGTTACCGTACGCGTGATTTGACTGCTTTGCATCATGATAAATGTTCTTGCGGTCGTACATTAGTACGTATGGATCGTATTTTGGGACGCAGTGATGATATGTTGATTATCCGTGGTGTAAACGTATTCCCGACACAGATTGAATCCGTTATCCTTGAAATGGCAGAATTTGAACCGCATTATTTGTTGATAGTGGGTCGTGAAAATAATACCGATACGATGGAGCTCCAGGTTGAAGTACGTCCGGAATTCTATTCTGATGAGATCAACAAAATGCTGGCTTTGAAGAAAAAGCTGGGAGGACGTTTGCAAAGCGTACTTGGATTGGGAGTCAACGTGAAATTGGTAGAGCCTCGCAGCATTGAGCGTAGCGTAGGTAAAGCAAAACGTGTGATTGATAATAGAAAAATATAAATAAGTATTAGGTATTAAGTATTAAGTATTAACCATGCGGGTGATCTTGGAACTACGGTAATACTTGTTGCCTAATACCTAATGCTTGTTGCCTAATACTTAATACTTATTACTTAATACTTTAATAAATATGGTAGCAAAACAACTTTCTATCTTTTTGGAAAATAAGTCAGGCCGTTTGACGGAAGTGACTGAAGTGCTGGCGAAAGAAAATATCAATCTTTCTGCTTTGTGCATTGCCGAAAATGCTGATTTTGGTATTTTGCGTGGAATAGTATCTGATCCGGATAAAGCATACAAAGCTTTAAAAGATAATCATTTTGCAGTGAATGTGACTGATGTAGTAGGTATAAGCTGTCCCAATATACCGGGTGCTTTGGCAAAAGTGCTGGGATATTTATCAGACGAGGGTGTATTTATTGAATATATGTATTCGTTTGCCAATAACAATATTGCAAATGTGGTAATTCGCCCCAGCAATCTGGATAAATGTATCGAGGTACTGAAAGAAAAGAAAGTCGATCTGCTGGCTGCAAGTGATTTGTACAAGCTGTAGATATAGCAGTAAACGATAAACAGGGAACGGTAAATAGCTGTGTTGTCTTTGAATGGGATAACACATTTGTTTGCCGTTTTCTGCTATAAAAAATAGTGACGCTATCCGATGTGGATAGTGACGGTATGCTTCACCGATACCGTCACTATCCCGGGCATATACCGTCACTATTTTTTTTCTGCCTTATAACAAGTTTTTTTCTGCCTTATAACAAGGAATCTGATGTTTGTTCGTCAGGTTTATGTCAATCATGATTTCTGTGTGATTCGTTTATTACCTGCCGTTTACAGTTTGGCGTTTGCAATTCGACGTCATTTTCTCTCCTTTTGTCGATGTTTAACGCCTTTTATGTATTAAAAAACACAGATTAATTGCTAAATTCCCAGCGAATAAGTAACTTTGCGCATTATTTTTAAATAGGATGAAGAAAAATATCATTATAACTTTGCTTGCGGCGGCTACTCTGACATCATGTGGAGAGTACAATAAATTGCTGAAAAGCACCGATTACGAATACAAGTACGAAGCTGCCAAAAACTATTTTGCGAAGGGACAGTATAATCGTTCAGCTACGTTGCTGAATGAGTTGATAACCATTCTGAAAGGAACCGATAAAGCGGAAGAGTCTTTGTATATGTTGGGAATGAGTTATTATAATCAGAAAGATTATCAGACAGCTGCCCAGACATTTATCACCTATTTCAATACGTATCCCCGTGGCACTTTTACCGAACTGGCACGTTTTCATGCAGGTAAAGCTTTATTCTTGGATACCCCGGAACCACGTTTGGATCAATCAAGCACTTATCAGGCTATCCAGCAGTTGCAGATGTTCATGGAATATTTCCCGAACAGCACAAAGAAGCAGGAAGCACAGGATATGATTTTTGCTTTGCAGGATAAGCTGGTTTTGAAAGAACTTTATTCTGCAAGATTATATTATAATCTGGGTAATTATTTAGGCAATAACTATGAGTCTTGTGTAATCACAGCTCAAAATGCACTGAAAGATTATCCTTATACTGACTATCGTGAAGAACTTTCTATCTTGATTCTGCGTGCAAGACACGAAATGGCTATTTATAGTGTAGAAGACAAGAAGATGGATCGTTACCGTGAAACAGTGGACGAATATTATGCTTTCAAGAATGAATTTCCTGAAAGTAAATATTTGAAAGAAGCCGAGAAAATATTCAATGAATCACAGAAAGTAATTAAAGACTAAATTTAAATAGATTTATGGACTACAAAAAAACGAATGCTCCTGCTACAACAGTAACCCGTGACATGATGGAACTCTGTGCTGATACAGGTAATGTTTACGAAACTGTTGCCATTATTGGCAAGCGTGCTAATCAGATCAGTGTAGAAATCAAAAACGATCTTTCAAAGAAATTGGCAGAGTTTGCCTCTTACAATGACAACTTGGAAGAAGTGTTTGAAAATAGAGAGCAAATCGAAATTTCTCGTTATTATGAGAAATTGCCGAAACCGGACTTGATTGCTACGCAAGAATACATCGAAGGGAAAATATATTATAGAAATCCGGCTAAGGAGAAAGAAAAACTTCAGTAATTTATTTTCTGACGAAGAATTTGATAGTCAAGTAGTAAGTGGGATGATTATCCCTACTCCTTATTGCTTGGCTATTATTGTTTAACTCAACTACTTTAGAATACTTATGATTCAACGAATTCAAACTGTTTATTTATTGATTGTTGCAGGATTACTGATTATAGCTATGTGTATGCCGATAGGTTACTTCATTGATACAATGGGCGAACATCCTTTTAAGGCATTAGGATTGGAAATAAACGATGCTTTTCAGTCTACATGGGGGTTATTCGGGATTCTGATGCTTAGTACTATCGTTGCCGTGGCTACCATTTTTTTATATAAGAACCGTATGTTGCAGATTCGCATGACGATTTTCAATAGCTTGTTGTTGGTCGGTTATTACATTGCTGTCCTCGCTTTTTATTTTGCGTTGAAGAATGATGCAAATATGTTCCGGATAGGCTGGGCATTGTGTTTACCACTTATTTCCATCATTCTGAATATATTGGCTGTTCGTGCTATTGGACGCGATGAGGTGATGGTAAAGGCTGCGGATAGATTGAGATAAGACTTTTCCCTATATCTGGGTAATTCGTTAATATGATTAATGAAAAGCATCGCTTTATAAGAGTTAAAGCGGTGCTTTTTGCTCTCTAAAGCTATGCTTTAGCATCCCTAAAACGGTGCATTTACTGAATATCCCTGTTTTAAAGATACAAATAAGGCAACTAATTCATTGCGAGTTAGTTGCCTTATTTATTTAAAGAGTATCCCTAAAGCGATGCTTTGTAGATATTCAAGCTCCTTCGCTCGAAAGGGAGGAGGGAGAGGATTTTATTTCTTCAAGTCAAATAGGTACGTGAGCTTTATGGTAATTGTTCCATGCGCTGCACGGGCGAAATAGTCTTTCTTTGTGGTGCTGTAAAAGTCGGACAGCGCAAAGTAGTAACGGCCTTCAACGATGAAGCTACCGGCTTTCTTTGTTCGGAGTTCTACACCGCCGCCACCGGCAATACCGTAGTCGAATTTATTCTGAATCTTAACTCCATACACCGCTTTCTGTGTATTGGATAAGGTGTTCATATCAATACCTTTTATTGTTTCCGATTCGCTTATCAGAAAGCTGATTTGAGGACCTGCATGAACAAAGAATTGTAATCCTCTGTCTCGTCCGAAAGCAAGATGGGCTAGAAAAGGAATATCAATATAGGTCATTTTGCGGGTGTAAGTTTTGCTCGGATCCTTCGAGGTGACTTCATATCCGTTATCGTCCAATGATACCGTTTCAAACAATTGGTCCCAACCCCTTTGTGATACATTCAATTCGACTTGTGCACCGCAAATCATGGCAAAATACTTCTCGGATATATAACGTGCCGTCAAGCCTCCGGTAATTCCCATCAAGCTATTTTGCTTGATGCTGGGAGTGAAAGAAACACTGTTTAAGTTGACACCTCCATTAACACCTACTGATAAATTGCTGCGTGCTTCTCCAATTTGGGCAGTGGCAGGAAGAGCAAATCCTGTAAGTAGGAGTGTTGCAATCAAAAATGGTTTTATCTTTATCATTTTCGTATTATTCGAAGTCAAGTTTTACTAATTCAAAATTCTTAGTGAAACGTATGAAGAACACTTTTTTATTAATAAATCCTCCCCAGTTGTTCACGCGCTGGAATTTGAATCCTGTCTGGATTGGCGTCAGGTTCATCTTAGGCAGATTGTTTTCCAATTCCGAGCCATAGAGCGATAATCCCTTCAAGAAGAAGAAACCGGTGTCGAAGCCAAGCATTGCGTAATTGGGGTATTTGCTTGCCAAATCTTTACTATACCATTTATGATAAGCGTTGGTGAATTGCACGGCTGCCGGAAACAATGTATTCGTATAGAATGAAGAGTAGAAATATACATCCAACTCAAAGAAATTTTCCAGATGATCTCTGGTGTAAGTCTGCCATTCCGGGTAGCCGAACAGGTGAATTTTTTCTGCAGGATTCTCTCTGACTAACAACGTCAGTTGAGGAAGTACCTTAATCAGTAAAACATTACTGCCCGATGTCGGGATAAAAATGTTTTCTTTATCACTGCGAAGTGTTGCTTTCAATGTTTCTTTAGTTGCGCTTTCGCTGACGGTTCTCATAGGAATTCCTTTGCTCTTCAACTCTTGTTTCAAGCCGCTGATAAATTCCGCTTTCTCCTTGTCAGCACTCGACGGTTCGATGAAAATAACGTTCGCATTAGGGAATTGGCGGGTGAAATGCTCATAAACCTCTGAATATAAATAAGATTGAGGCGTATTAATCTGATAAATAGCAGGATTTTTGAATACCTCTTCTCCTTTTTGAGAGAAAGGGATCACCAGGCGTATATCGTTCTTCTCCGCGAAGTCTGACAATGGTTTTATTTGATTCTGATGCATCGGACCGATGATGATATTCATACTCTTCATCTCGTTTTTGGCAAGAATCGTATTTAATGTAGAAATGTCTTTTCCACTGTCATATACATATAAATCAAGAGAAACGCCCGTACGTTTCAGACTGTCTACTGCCATCAGGAAACCTTCGTAATATTCCACCATGCGTTTGTCTTCCTGGAAAGGCAACAACAAGGCAGCCTTAATGGTAGACAGTTTTTGGGGCGTCTCCTTATTTTTGCGGAAAAGCTCGCTATTGCTGGGAGGAACAGCGTATGGATCTTCCTTCTGTGTAGGTTGTACGGTGGTTGCTGCCGGGTAGGGGATGCAAAGGAATTGTCCCTTTTTCATGCCCTTTTTCAGTTCCGGGTTAGCGTCAATCAACTCCTGCTCGCTGATTCCGTATTCACGGCTCACGCTGAATATAGTCTCTTTGCGCTTTACCTTATGCATATCTTTGCATCTCGGAACAACAGGACCTTGAATAGTCGATTGTTCAGTAGGCGTTTGAACTACGGTGTCAGTTTGTTCTTCTTTTTTCTGCGGAATCAGAATAACTTGTCCGATACGGAAATTCTCGGCACTCAAACCTGGGTTTGCTTCACAAATATCTTTGGCGGACACATTATACATCGTTGTCAGTTTGTACAATGTTTCTCCGGCTTGGATCGTATGGAATGTTTCTCCTTTCTGACTCTCTTTTCCGGTAGGGATTTTGATGGTCTGTCCGGCATAGATTTTTTCGTCACAACCAGGATTCAGGCGTATGATGTCTGACGTAGTGACATTATACATCTTGGAAATGGAGTATAAACTTTGTCCTTTTTCGATGGTATGCAAGAAATAAGATTGGTTTTCCTGTGCATAACTGATAGCGTATGAAACGCTTATAAAAAGCAGAAATAAGAATATTCGGTTTATCGGTTTCATCAAATTATAACTATTGGTTCTTGAAATCAAGGAACAAAGGTACAAATAATGCCCTATATCTTCATAAGATTTGAGTTAAGAAAATAATATTGTGCTTTTTTAGGAGCATATTTCGGGCGGAAACATTAATTTTGCAACATTTATGGAAGGATATGAATATGCAGGAAACAGAATATATTAATGTGTATGGTGCGCGCGTGCACAATTTGAAGGATATTGATGCCGAGATTCCCCGTAACAGCTTGACTGTTATCACCGGATTGAGCGGTAGTGGAAAATCTTCTTTAGCCTTCGATACGATTTTTGCCGAAGGACAGCGCCGCTATATCGAAACTTTTTCAGCCTATGCCCGCAATTTCCTGGGCAATCTGGAACGTCCGGATGTCGATAAAATAACAGGCTTGAGCCCGGTTATCTCCATTGAACAGAAAACAACGAATAAAAATCCCCGTTCTACCGTAGGAACAACTACCGAGATCTACGATTATCTCCGTTTGTTGTACGCCCGTGCGGGAATCGCCTATTCGTATCTGTCGGGGGAAGAAATGGTGAAATACACCGAAGAGCAGATTCTGGATTTGATTCTGAAAGATTATAAAGGAAAGAAAATATATTTGCTGGCGCCATTGGTGCGTTCACGTAAAGGACATTATAGAGAACTTTTTGAACAGATACGTAAAAAAGGATATTTATATGTACGAGTAGACGGAGAAGTGCGTGAAATCACGCATGGTATGAAGCTCGACCGTTATAAGAACCACGATGTAGAAGTGGTTATCGATAAATTAGTGGTTGCAGAGAAAGACGACCGGCGCCTGAAACAGAGTGTGGCAACTGCCATGCGTCAGGGAGACGGGCTGATGATGATTTTGGATGCCCAGTCCGAAAGTATCCGGCATTATAGTAAGCGACTCATGTGTCCTGTCACCGGGTTGTCTTATCGTGAACCTGCTCCGCATAACTTCTCATTCAATTCACCGCAAGGAGCGTGTCCGAAGTGTAAAGGGTTGGGAGTAGTCAATCAGATTGACGTGGACAAAGTGATTCCCGATCGTGAACTTTCCATTTACGAAGGTGCGATAGCTCCTTTGGGAAAATATAAGAATGCGATGATTTTCTGGCAAATCGGTGCTTTGCTTGAGAAGTACGATGTAACGTTGAAAACACCGGTTAAGGAGTTGCCGGACGATGCGATTGATGAAGTGTTGTATGGCTCTGACGAACGGATTAAAATCAAGAGTTCGCTGATCGGCACTTCATCCGATTACTTTGTTACCTATGAAGGAGTGGTGAAGTATATTCAGATGTTGCAGGAGAAAGATGCTTCTGCGACAGCACAGAAATGGGCGGAACAATTTGCCAAAACAACGGTTTGTCCTGAATGTAAAGGGGCTCGCCTGAATAAGGAAGCTCTGCATTTCCGCATCCACGATAAGAATATTAATGAATTGGCAAACATGGACATCAACGAGCTGTATGACTGGTTGATGAAGGTAGATGAGTTCCTTTCCGATAAGCAGAAGAAAATATCAGTGGAGATTCTGAAAGAGATTCGTACACGTTTGAAGTTCCTGCTGGATGTCGGTTTGGATTATCTGGCGTTGAACCGTAGTTCTGTCAGCCTTTCCGGTGGTGAGAGCCAGCGTATCCGTTTGGCTACACAAATTGGTTCTCAATTGGTGAATGTGCTTTATATTCTCGACGAGCCGAGTATCGGTCTGCATCAGCGTGATAATTTACGTCTTATCAACTCCTTGAAAGAACTCCGTGACATGGGAAACTCCGTGATTGTGGTGGAACATGATAAGGATATGATGCTGGCTGCCGACTATGTCATCGATATGGGACCAAAAGCCGGACGTCTCGGTGGAGAGGTTGTTTTTGCAGGAACTCCCCAGGAGATGCTCAAGACCGATACGATGACTTCGCAATACCTGAATGGAAAGATGAAGATAGAAATCCCCGCCAAGCGTAGAAAAGGAAACGGGAAATCTATCTGGCTGAAAGGAGCGAAAGGGAATAACCTGAAGAATGTCGATGTAGAGTTTCCGTTAGGTAAACTAATTTGTGTGACAGGTGTATCAGGAAGCGGAAAATCTACTTTGATTAATGAAACTCTGCAACCGATTCTGTCGCAGAAGTTCTACCGTTCTTTGCAGGATCCTTTGGAATACGATTCAATTGAAGGATTGGAAAACATCGATAAGGTAGTGAATGTCGATCAATCACCTTTGGGACGTACGCCACGTTCCAATCCTGCTACCTATACCGGTGTGTTTTCTGATATTCGTAATCTGTTTGTAGGTCTTCCGGAAGCTAAGATTCGCGGTTACAAACCGGGACGTTTTTCCTTTAATGTTTCAGGCGGACGTTGTGAAGCCTGTACGGGAAATGGTTATAAAACAATTGAAATGAATTTCCTTCCTGACGTATATGTGCCTTGTGAAGTATGTCACGGCAAACGTTATAACCGGGAAACACTGGAAGTACGTTTCAAGGGAAAGTCGATTGCTGATGTATTGGACATGACAATCAACCGTGCCGTAGAATTCTTTGAAAACGTTCCGCAAATCTTGAATAAGATAAAAGTATTGCAGGATGTCGGACTCGGATATATAAAGTTGGGACAATCTTCTACCACTCTTTCCGGTGGAGAAAGCCAGCGTGTGAAACTGGCAACGGAACTGTCGAAAAGAGATACAGGCAAGACCCTTTACATCCTTGATGAACCGACTACCGGACTTCATTTTGAAGATATCCGTGTACTGATGGGAGTACTGAATAAGCTTGTAGATAAAGGGAATACGGTTATCGTCATCGAACACAATCTGGATGTGATTAAAATGGCGGATTATATTATCGATATGGGCCCTGAAGGGGGTAAGGGCGGGGGAGAACTCCTTAGTTACGGAACACCGGAAGAGGTTGCGAAGAGCCCTAAGGGATATACACCTAAGTTTCTTCGCGAAGAACTGGGGCTCTAATTTGAAGCATAGAGCGAGTGCGTTCCCCCAATAAAGTCAACTATCTCTAATCATATTAATTAAGGCGCGGATTACATGGTTTTTATTTAATTAGAGCCGTGTAATTCGTGCCTTAATAAAAGTCATAGAGGACTTTGTCCCCCACTAATTCTTTATTTATCAGATATAGAAAGTATAAATACAACGAAAATGAAAATCAATAAAACAAATGCCGCACGGCTGTTAGATAAGGCTAAGATAGCCTATGAACTGATTCCCTACGAAGTGGATGAAAACGACTTAAGTGCTGTTCATGTAGCAGCAGATTTAGGAGAAAACATAGAGCAAGTGTTTAAGACTCTTGTCCTGCATGGCGATAAAAGCGGATATTTTGTCTGTGTCATTCCGGGAGAACATGAAGTTGACTTGAAACTGGCAGCTAAAGCTTCGGGTAATAAGAAGTGCGATTTGATTCCCGTAAAAGAACTTCTGCCACTTACCGGATATATCCGGGGAGGGTGTTCGCCTATCGGCATGAAGAAACATTTTCCTACTTATATTCATGAAACCAGCCGGGAGTTTCCGTATATTTATGTAAGTGCCGGGGTACGGGGACTTCAGATAAAAATAGCTCCGGAAGATTTGATTCGTGAATCCAGAGCAGAAATTTGTCGTTTATTTGAGGAGTAGTTTAACAAATCATTGTGCAAAAACTCAAGAAAAAGTATATATTTGCAAGAAATATTTATTTAAATCAATCATTTATTAATTCTAAAAACTTATATCTATGTTCAGTAAACACCCTAAAGGTCTGATTGCTGCAGCTTTAGCTAATATGGGAGAGCGTTTTGGCTTCTATATTATGATGGCGATTTTGACATTGTTTATTTCAGCGAAATTTGGATTGTCCGAGACAACTACCGGATACATTTATTCCGCGTTCTATGCTTCCATTTATATTTTAGCTTTGGCGGGAGGTGTTATTGCTGATAAGACGAAAAATTTCAAAGGCACTATTTTAGTAGGGCTGATATTAATGGCTATCGGTTATTTGATTATTGCCATTCCTACTCCGACCCCTGTTCCTAGTATGGCTCTTTACTTGGGATTAACCTGTTTCGGACTTTTGGTGATTGCTTTTGGTAATGGTTTATTTAAAGGAAATCTGCAGGCTTTGGTAGGCCAGATGTACGATGACCCTAAATATTCAAACCTACGTGATGCCGGTTTCCAGATATTTTATATGTTTATCAATATTGGGGCTGTTTTTGCACCGTTTATTGCTATTGGTGTGCGCAACTGGTGGTTGAAGGTGAACAACTTTGATTATGATGCTACTTTACCTGAATTGTGCCATCAATATTTAGAAAAAGGAAATGATATGGCTCCACAGGCAATGGAGAATCTGACAACTTTGGCTAAGAGTGCTGTTCTTGACGGAACTCCTGTAACAGATATGGGTGTGTTTGTTAATAACTACCTTGATGTGTTTAACCGTGGTTTTCAGTATGCTTTTATGGCTGCTATTGGTGCTATGCTTGTTTCGCTGATTATTTATATGGCAAATAAGAAGCGTTTCCCGGATCCTGCGACTAAATTGGAAACCAGTAAAGGCACTGCGACTGTGAATAAGGAAGAAATCCAAATGAGTGCTACTGAAATCAAACAACGTATCTATGCTTTGTTCGCAGTATTCGGTGTTGTTATTTTCTTCTGGTTATCTTTCCACCAGAATGGTTATTCTTTGACTTATTTTGCCCGTGACTATGTGGATTTGAGTGTTATTAATATCGACTTAGGTTTTACGCAGATCAAGGGAGCTGAAATATTCCAGAGCGTTAATCCGTTCTTCGTTGTATTCCTGACTCCATTTATCATGTGGATGTTCGGCTCAATGAAAAAGAATGGTAAAGAACCTTCTACCCCGATGAAGATTGCCATCGGTATGGGTATTGCCGCATTAGCGTATGTATTCTTGATGGTATTCTCCTTTACATTGCCTTCGAAAGAGGTGTTGGGTACTATGAGTGCTGCTGAAATAAATGCTATTCGTGTGACTCCGTGGATTATGATCGGTCTGTATTTCATCCTTACAGTTGCCGAATTGTTCATTTCTCCTCTGGGATTATCGTTTGTATCTAAGGTTGCTCCTCCTCATTTGCAAGGATTAATGCAAGGTTGCTGGTTAGCTGCAACAGCTGTGGGTAATTCACTGCTGTTTATCGGTGGTATTCTTTATACAACTGTTCCTATCTGGGCTTGCTGGTTAGTATTTGTAGGCGCAACAGGTGCTTCTATGATTGTAATGCTTTCAATGGTAAAATGGCTGGAACGCGTAGCGAAATAGAATCCCGTCATTGACTAAATAACAAAATGCCCCGGAACATTCACGATACTTGTTCCGGGGCATTTTGGTTTATTAAATATCCAATCCCATAATATAATCATTCATATAATACCCATTGCCAATCGGGAAATCACCTTCCCGTAACTTTCTCATTCCCATGTGTTCGTAAAACTGCAAGGCTTTATTATTACGATTCACGTTGAGTTCCATCAGACAAGGTTCCGGATGCACCTCTTTGATACACTTGATTGCTTCCTTAAATAAGAAACTGCCGCAATGCGTACCCTGAAAGTGGGGGAGAACATAGATTTTCTGAAGATGGAATACATCTTTTTCCTGTTGCTGTACAGAGACGTACCCGCATGGCTCATTCTCTTTATAAGCGATGGAATACACATGCCCTTCTTCTTCTATTTGCTTGCGCACATTGGAAGGAGCATACATCCAGTCCATCATATAATCCAGTTGTTCAGGAGATAAAATATCCTTGTAGGTTGCGGGGAATACCTCCTTTGCCATCATATGAATAAGCTCGCAATCGGCTACCGTTGCTTTTCGAATTGTAAACATACGTACTTTCTATTTTATGGTTTAACGGGCACAAATATAGCCATTATTTCTTTTTATAATAAGGTAAGCACTCTCTAATGTTTTAATTATTATTAATTTATAGTACTTTGTAATGCAAGGTACTTAAGTAATGCATATATTTGTGCCATCTAAAAGAAGTGAATAATGAAAGTAGACAATGTAAAATCACAGATGAGGAAAGGCATGCTTGAATATTGCATCATGCTTTTGCTGCACAAAGAGCCTGCCTATGCTTCTGATATTATTCAGAAATTGAAAGAAGCCCAGCTGATTGTAGTGGAAGGCACCTTGTATCCGTTGCTGACCCGTCTGAAAAATGACGACTTGTTAAGTTATGAATGGGTGGAATCTACCCAGGGACCTCCCCGCAAGTACTATAAACTCACTGAACAAGGAGAAACCTTTTTGGGAGAACTGGAAATTTCCTGGAAAGAACTTAACGACACAGTGAATCATATAGCCAATAGATAATTAGAAAAAGAAGAAATAAAAATGAAAAAGACATTGACCATAAATTTAGGAGGAATAGTTTATCATATAGATGACGATGCCTACCGACTGTTAGACAATTATCTGTCTAATTTGAAACATTATTTTCGTAAACAGGAGGGTGCGGAAGAAATTGTAGACGATATTGAGATGCGTATTGCCGAACTGTTTGCCGAGAAAGTAACTGAAGGAAAACAGGTCATCACAGTTTCGGATGTAGAAGAAATTATCGCCCGCGTAGGCAAACCGGAAGATTTTGGTATTGCTGACGAGGATACAGATTCACAGAAAAGAACGGAGCAAGCATCGTCCGCTAATCAAAGTAATACGCAAACCTCTGCCCAACGTCGCTGGTTCCGTGATCCGGATAATAAATTGTTGGGTGGTGTGGCAGCAGGACTGGCAGCTTACTTCGGTTGGGACATCACATTGGTGCGTATCCTGATGATTATTCTGGTGTTTGTACCTTATTGTCCGATGATTATCCTTTATATTATCGGATGGCTCGTTATTCCGGAAGCCCGTACCGCCGCAGAAAAGTTAAGTATGCGTGGAGAAGCGGTAACCATTGAGAATATTGGCAAAACAGTGACAGACGGCTTCGAACGGGTAGCAGATGGGGTTAATAATTATGTGAACTCCGGTAAACCTCGTACCTTTATTCAAAAGATAGGCGATGTATTTGTTTCCATTGCTGCCGTTCTTTTTAAGATATTTCTGGTAGCTCTTGTCATTCTTTGTTGCCCTGTCTTGTTCGTATTGGCTGTCGTATTGGTAGCGTTGGTATTTGCGGCAATTGCTGTGGCAGTCAGTGGAGGAGCTTTACTTTATGAGTTGTTGCCTGCCATCGACTGGATGCCGGTTGCCTCTGTATCTCCTATGATGACATTATTAGGTACGATTGCCGGAGTTGCCCTTATTGGTATTCCATTAGGAGCTTTTTTGTATACCATCTTGCGCCAGCTATTCCATTGGTCACCAATGGGAACAGGTTTGAAATGGTCATTACTGATTTTATGGATATTGGGTGCGGTCATTATGGTTATCAATCTTTCTGCTCTTGGCTGGCAACTGCCTCTGTATGGGCTGCACTGTTGTTAACTAAGCCTCATTCTATTAAAAAAGGATAATATTTATTCTTTTATAAGTAAATGTACCCCGATAGTGTGTCCGGGGTACATTTTTTGTTTCCCCTTATTCACCGTAAATCGAGATTTTTTAGTAAGTTTGTAAATACGTATTCAGGAAATAAAATGGGTGAACATATATGTTTTAGGAGAAACGAACGTTTAGCGACAGTCAATCCTTATTGGAGAGGAAATCCGATGGTGCGCGGACGTTTTTTTAACAGGCAGCATCGCTTCCGTCCGGGGATGGGTAGCGTGCTGAAATGGCGTCTTTCGCCCAATCCCCAACGCAAAGAGAAGAAGACGGTGAAATGGGACCCGAAAGTTTGTTATCTTCGCTCATTGGATGCGATGGTAGGAGATTCTCTGATATGGCTCGGACATAATTCTTTCTTTCTTCAATTAGCAGGTAAGCGAATCATGTTCGATCCGGTGTTCGGCAGTATTCCTTTTGTGAAAAGACAGAGCGAATTTCCTGCTAATCCTGATATATTTACGGAGATTGATTATCTACTTGTCAGTCATGACCATTTCGACCATTTGGATAAACAGAGTATAGCCCGCTTACTGAAGAATAACCCGCAAATGAAACTTTTCTGCGGCTTGGGAACCGGTGAACTGATTCAGGGATGGTTCCCTGAAATGAAAGTGATTGAAGCCGGATGGTATCAACAAATGGAAGATGAAGGATTGAAGATCACGTTTCTGCCGGCACAACACTGGAGCAAACGTTCCGTACGTGATGGCGGTCAGCGACTGTGGGGAGCTTTTATGCTGCAAGGAGATGGGATTTCTCTTTATTATAGTGGTGATACGGGTTATTCCAGCCATTTTCGTGAGATTCCCGATCTGTTCGGAGCACCGGATTATGCTTTGTTAGGTATCGGTGCATACAAACCTCGCTGGTTTATGCGTCCCAACCATATATCGCCATACGAATCATTGACTGCCGCCGAAGAAATGAATGCAGGTCTTACCATTCCCATGCATTATGGCACATTCGACTTGTCTGACGAGCCTTTGCACGATCCTCCGAAAGTTTTTGCAGCAGAAGCAAAGAAACGGAAGATTCCTGTGGAGATTCCCTATTTGGGAGAGATTGTAAAATTGAAAAAACAGAAATAATTAGAAACGAATAAAGAGATGAAGAAATTAGAAGTAAAAGATCTGAAAGAAAACTTTTTCGAAGCGATTGGAAAAGAGTGGATGCTGGTTACGGCCGGAACAAAAGAGAAGTTTAACACGATGACAGCAAGTTGGGGTGGCATCGGCTGGTTGTGGAATAAACCGGTTGCTTTCGTTTTTATCCGTCCCGAACGGTATACGTATGAATTTGTAGAGAAGAACGATCACCTGACTCTTTCTTTCTTAGGGGAAGAAAATAAGAAGATTCACGCTATTTGTGGTTCTAAGTCGGGACGTAATATAGATAAAGTAAAAGAGACCGGATTGAAACCAGTGTTTACAGAAAATGGCAATGTGTTATTTGAGCAGGCACGATTGAGCCTGGAGTGTAAGAAGCTTTATGCTGACGGTATCAAACCGGAATGTTTTCTGGATAAGGAATCATTGGAAAAGTGGTACGGTGGTGCTCATGGCGGTTTCCACAAGATGTATATTGTAGAAATTGAAAATATTTATTCGGAGTAAGATTTAGCCGATTTATGATGGATGCAATGGAGAAGGCTCTGAACTCAAGTAGATTGAGAACAGAGCCTTCTTTTATTTTACTTTATTGGAAAGTCGTTAAGCACAGATTATATGAAATATGCAGTTTTAGTGAATCAAATGACTGTGAGATTCGTATAATCCGTGCTTTAAAATTTTACTTAGATGGAGCTTTCTTCACCCATTTATCCAACCATTCAAAGAATGTGCGTTGCCATAAAACTCCATTCTGCGGTTTCAATACCCAGTGGTTTTCATCCGGATAAATCAGCAACTCTGCAGGAACACCACGCATCACGGCAGCATCGAAAGCAGCCATTGCCTGATTAGCCAGAATACGGTAGTCTTTTTCTCCATGAATACAGAGGATAGGCGTATCCCATTTCTCCACGAATAGGTGAGGAGAGTTGGCAAACGTACGTTGTGCCACCGGGTTTTGTTTTTCCCAGTATGCGCCTCCCATATCCCAGTTGGCAAACCATTTTTCTTCAGTTTCCAGATATTGCATTTCCATATTGAAGATACCGTCGTGGGCGATGAAGGCTTTGAATCGTTTGTCATGATGTCCCGCCAACCAGTATACGGAGAATCCTCCGAAGCTGGCACCTACACATCCCAAGCGATCTTTGTCTACATACGGCTCTTTTGCCATTTCATCGATAGCAGTGAAATAATCTTTCATACACTGGCCACCGTAGTCACCACTGATCTGTTCGTTCCATTCCACGCCAAATCCCGGCAAGCCGCGACGATTCGGAGCAACAATGATATAATCATTGGCTGCCATAATCTGGAAGTTCCAGCGATAAGACCAGAACTGGCTTACCGGGCTTTGCGGACCTCCTTCACAGAACAGCAAAGTCGGATATTTCTTGTTCGGATCAAACTGCGGAGGATAGATCACCCATGTCAACATCTGTTTGCCATCTGTTGTTTTCATCCAGCGACCTTCCACTTTACCCATTTCCAACTGGTCGTAGATCTGCTTGTTTTCCTGCGTCAGTTGAGTAGTAGAGCCATCCAGTGCCACTGTATAAATCTCATCACCCATGCTCATAGAATGACGTTTGGCGATCAGTTTATCCCCGAAAAGAGCTACACTTTCATAATCGTACATTCCTGAAGTGATTGCCTTTACCGAATCATTGGCCAAATCCAGCGCATAAATCTGCGATTCTCCGTGCCATACACCGGTGAAATAAATCATCTTTGCATCTGCTCCCCAGACAAAAGCGTCTACATTCGATTCGAATGCTTTGCTCACAAAACGTTTCTCTCCGGTTTCCAGGTTCATGATGAACAGACGGTTTAAGTCGGCTTCGTAACCGTCACGTTCCATACTCTGCCAGGCGATATACTTGCCGTCCGGAGAGTATTGCGGATTGGTATCATATCCTTTGTTCTCTTCAGTAATATTTTCCGTTTTTTGGGTGTTCAGGTCATAAACGTAAATATCGGAGTTGGTGGAAATCGCATATTCCAATCCTGTCTTTTTACGGCAAGTGTAAGCCACTTTGTCCGAAGTTGTATTCCAGGCAAGTTGCTCAATGCCACCCCAGGGCTTCATTGGACTTTCATACGGTTCTCCGTTCAGGATATCCACGATATTGGAAATACCGTTACCGTCGAAGTCGGCAATAAAAGGATGTGGAGCTGTCGTCACCCATTCATCCCAATGTTTGTACATCAGGTCGGTCACGATGATACCTGTGGCTTTCGGCAGGTCCGGATATTTATCAGCAGTGCTTTCTTTCGTCTTTACTTGTGAAATAAACAGCAGCTTTTTGCCATCCGGTGAAATGGAATAACCTTCGATGTCTCCGTCGTAGTTGGTCAATTGCTTGCGTCCGCTACCGTCCGGGTTCATTTCATAGAGCTGGCTACTTCCGTTGTCATTACTTAAGAATGCAAGTTTGGTGCCTCCTTTAATCCATGTCACTTCATTTTCCTGATACGGGGTATGAGTGATTTGCTGGTTTTCGCTTCCATCTGCGTTCATCACGAAAACTTCGCGGTTACTCTTGTTTTCCGATACACTGTAATACGCTACCGTATACGCAATTTTCTTTCCGTCGGGCGATACGGCGAATCCGCCGATACGTCCCATAGCCCAAAGTGCTTCGGGAGTCATGCGCTTCCCTTCGATCTTAATATCCGATTTCTCGATAAGCACCTGATCTGTTTTGCCTGCGTCTTTGGTTCCTCCGCAGGCAGCTAACAACATTGCTGCCGACATCATAAATAAATTAGCTTGTCTCATATATTTTATAAAATGTTTATTTTCTTGCGAAGATAGTGAAAAAAGGATTTAAATCTTCTTTTTCTGCCAGTTTCCTTTCTTCATATACCAGTAGCAGAACAACAGTATAAAAGTACCGTACACACATTCTGTTGTCCAGGCAAAAGCGACGTCCATTCGCAGGTACATAATGAAATATGCAGAGTATGTGACATAGATAGCCAGTACACAGAGTTCCATAGCCAATGCAGTCCGCGTATTTCCTGTTCCTGATACCGATTGGAAATACACATTGGCAGGCACTAGTACCAGATAGGCAGAGCATAGTACCCACAGTGAGGGTACGGATGCCGCCCTTAAATCCGGGATGTCTGTATAAATGCGCAGAATCAGATCCGGGAATAAGCAGAAAAACACCAGGATCGGCAATACAAAGATATATCCGATACGGATATGCTGTTTGATAGTTCCCCGTACACAATCCTGTTCGCCTGCACCGATCAGGTTACTTACCAGCGAACCGCAGGTGGAAGCAAATGCCATTGCAATCATAAACGGTATCCCCGACACGTTGCGGATGATGTTGGCAATCGCCAATGACCGCTCTCCCAAATGTTCCACAAACAGGAAGAACATGAACCAGGTAGACAAAGAAACGAAATTCTGAATCATTGTCCACACAGAAACATTCAGTATGCGTTTCAGTGTTTTTCCATGGAATTTGGGCAATATGTTCAACGCATATTTCTTGCAGTCAATTCGTTTCCATGTATAGATGATAAAGAAAATCACCGATACCATTTCGGCCAGTGACGAACCGATGGCAGCACCGGCAATTCCCAGTTGTGGGAAACCGAATTTACCGAAGATCAGGATATAGTTGAATACCACATTCGAAAGCACCATTACGATAGAGTTCAGCGTCAGTGTTTTGGTTTGTGTCGTACCTACAAAGAAGGCGCGGAACATGACCATGACAAAAGAGAAGAAGAACCCATACACACGCCAGTGAATATAACTTTCGGCTGCATCGTAAATGTGAGGAGACGAAATGATATTCTTTAAGATATATGGTGAAAATACGATGGAGAATGTGAATAAAATCACTGCAATGGCAAGCAGGAAATAAATGCCCTGATAGAAAATCGGTCCGATTTCCTTGTAGTTTCCTTCTCCGTTGCGGCGGGCAATTAATATCTGTGCGCCGATGCTGAAACCGAATGCCATCATGAAGATGGCAAGATAATATACCCCCGCGATAGCAGAAGCACCCAGCTCGATTTCTCCCACACGTCCCAGGAAGGCCGTGTCCGTCATGCCGATCATTTGCTCCATAATCAGACTGATCAGGATAGGGAAGGTGATCGTCCAGATTTGTTTATACGAATATTTAGTTCTCATCTTATTATATTATTTAGAGAAAGAAAGCCGGGCAACCAAAATAGGGTGTCCGGCTTTCTTAGAATATGATTCAGGAATAATTCCTTATTTTTTATTCTGTCTTTGCTGTTGCAGTAGCTCTTGTTGCTTTTGCATCGCTTCCAGGCGGGCAGCAAATCCGGTCTTTTTCATTTGTTTCGGGTCCTTCTTTTTCGCTTCAAGAATAGCCAGCAATTTAGTTTCGTCGGTCGTTTTACGAAGCAGAATCATAGTACCCACGCTAATCAGCGTTGACACGAAATAGTAATAGTTCAAACCTGACGGATAGTCGTTCAAGACAAACAAGAACATAATCGGCATCAGATACATCATCCATTTCATTGCCGCCATTTGTGGTTGCGCTCCGGTATCCTGCATAGACATCGTGTACTTCGTGTTCAAGATGTTTGTCACCGTCATCAGCAAGCAGAACAAGCTAAGGTGGTTGCCCAGGAACGGAATATGGAATGGGAATGTGATGATAGCGTCATAAGTAGAAAGGTCGTCCGCCCATAAGAAACTCTGTTGACGCAGCTCGATAGCACTCGGCACGAACATAAACAAAGCCATCAGGATAGGGAACTGCAATAACATCGGCAGACAGCCGCCCATCGGGCTTACCCCGTACTGGCTGTAAAGACCCATCACCTCCTGCTGTTTCTTCATTGCATCTTCCTGCTTCGGATATTTCTTGCTGATTTCGTCAATTTTCGGTTTCAATACACGCATCTTGGCAGAAGACATGTACGTTTTCCAGGTAGCCGGATAAACCACGACTTTTACCATGATGGTCAGAATCAACAGTACGATACCCATGCTCAATCCCCAACCGGATAACCAGTCGAATACGTTGATTGTGATAAACTGGTTAATCCAGCGAATCAACGGCCAGCCCAGATAAACCAGTCTGTGAAGTTCCCATTTCTCGTCGCGGCCTTTATCCAGCGCTTTCAGCGTCTTAAAGTGGTTCGGACCGAAATAGAAATACATCTCTGTCGGTTCTTTGCCTGTCGGATCAAAGAAAGTATTCATTTCAGCAGAATAATCTTTGATATATCCGCTTCCTTGCTGCTCCATTTTTGACTTTACGGAAACCTTGTCGAAATCCTGTTCAGCAATAAATACAGACGAGAAGAACTGATTCTTGAAAGCTACCCAATCAATGCGTCCCGGCAAATCCTGACTGTCATCTTTGGCAGCAGATAAGTTGTCCACATTGTCACCTGTTACTTTATAAGTCAGTTCCGACAGACGATTCTCATAGGTGAATCCTTTTTCCAGTTGGCGGGCACGTTGTGACCAGTCGATGTCCACATACTTGGTGCTTGCCAACTTGTTTTCCATGCCTGTCGCTTTGATTTCAAAGTTCATCAGGTAGCTATCCGGTTTCAGCGTATAGATGAAATCGATATAGCTTGCGCTATCCGCAGCCAGACGCATGATAACACTACTATCCGTCTTGTTTACAGCTTCAAAGAAATAATCTTTGGTCTGGATGGCTCCTGCTTTGTTGTAGAAGTTGAAGTTCATCGAAGCATCATCGCCGTCGAACAACATAATCGGTGTCTTTTTGTCCTGTGCCATATAATCCTTCAGCATGGCTGAATAGACACGTCCGCCTTTTGTTGCGAAAGTAATTTCCGCTACATTATTCTGGATGCTGATTTTAGAATCGGTCCCATGCAAGGCATTGAAAAACAAAGCAGAAGAATCGGCAGCCGATGCCACCTCTTTTTGGCTGTTAGCCAGCGCAGCTTCCGTTTTCGCCTTCAGCGCTTCCTCCTGCTGCTGTACTACGGCAATAGAGTCATAGTATCTTTTTTGTGCAGCTATCTGTTCCTCGCTTGGACGACTCAAAAAGCTGAATCCTACCAATAATATGCCTATTAGAACGAGACCTGTGATGGTGTTTTTATCCATTCTTATTTTAATTACAAATTATAAAATTACAAACTACCGGTCGTTTACCGTGTATTGTTAGCCTTTTGCCGTTGTTTTTTCGTTTTCGATGGCAGCTTTCACAAATGCCACGAACAACGGATGAGGATTCAGTACCGTACTGCCATATTCCGGATGGAACTGTGTACCGACAAACCATTTCAAAGCCGGGATTTCAACGATTTCTACCAAATCCGATTCCGGGTTGATACCTACACATTTCATGCCGGCAGCTTCATATCGGTCTTTATAATCATTGTTGAATTCATAGCGATGACGGTGACGTTCCTGAATATGTTCTTGTCCGTAAGCCTGATATGCTTTCGAACCTTTCTGCAATACACATTCGTAAGCACCCAGACGCATCGTACCACCCATGTTGGTGATTGCTTTCTGTTCTTCCATGATATCAATCACGTTGTGCGGAGTCTTTTCATCCATTTCACGTGAGTTGGCATCAGCGTATCCCAGTACGTTGCGTGCAAATTCGATGGCGATGCATTGCATACCCAGACAAATACCGAAAGTCGGAATGTCATGCGTACGTGTATATTTGATAGCGACAAACTTGCCGTCAATACCCCGTTGACCGAATCCCGGACCGATCATTACACCTGCCATGCCTTTCAAAGCTTCACCTACATTTTCGTCTGTCAGTTTCTCACTGTTTACGAAATGAACTTCCACTTTGCGGTCATTGTAAGTACCTGCCTGCGATAAAGCTTCGCGGATAGACTTATAAGCATCCTGTAAGTCGTATTTTCCAACCAGTGCAATATTGATCGGTTCTTTTGTCTCTGCAGCGTGACGGCGTTCCAGGAATTTACGCCATGGACCTAATCCCGGAGTTTCTCCTACCGGCAGCCCCATCTTTTCTAGGATAGTGCTGTCCAGTCCTTGTGCCTGCATCAGGATAGGTACTTCGTAAATTGTTTCTGCATCGATAGACTGCACAACGGCTTTATCATCCACATTACAGAATTGTGCCACTTTCTTGCGCAATCCGTCACTTAGCGGATGTTCGGCACGCAATACCAGTACATCCGGCTGGATACCCACACTTTGGAGCTCCTTTACAGAATGTTGCGTCGGTTTTGTTTTCAACTCTCCGGCAGCAGCAAGGTAAGGAACATAAGTCAAGTGTACACAAAGAGCGTTCTTTCCGAGTTCCCATTTCAACTGACGGATACTTTCAAGGTAGGGGAGTGACTCGATGTCACCTACCGTACCACCGATTTCAGTGATTACAAAATCAAACTTGTATTTATTACCAAGCAGTTTTACATTCCGTTTGATCTCGTCTGTGATGTGAGGAATCACCTGGATCGTTTTACCCAGATAGTCTCCACGACGTTCCTTGTCAATGACGCTCTTGTAGATACGTCCCGTAGTAATGTTGTTCGCCTTTGTCGTTTGTATTCCCAGGAATCGCTCATAGTGTCCCAGGTCGAGGTCGGCTTCGTGTCCGTCTACGGTTACATAGCACTCTCCGTGCTCATAAGGATTCAATGTTCCCGGGTCGATGTTGATATACGGGTCAAACTTCTGAATGGTTACATTATAACCTCTTGCTTGCAGCAACTTACCGATGGATGATGAAATGATCCCTTTTCCTAATGAAGAGGCAACACCACCGGTGACGAAAATATACTTTGTTTCTCCCACAGCTATAACTGTTTTAATAATTGTTTACTTAGTAGTAATCTTACGAACTTAAAAAGCGCAAAATTATAAAAAAAAGAGGAAGATTGCAGACTTTCGTCTCTACAATTTTATTAAAAAATGCAATTTTGAAAGAATCCTATGATTTCTGAACAAAATAATGTAGCTTTGCAGCCTAAACCATAGACAAATATGATGAGAATTACTACTTTATGTTCAGCGTTTATCCTGTCAATCTTATCGTTATCGCTTTTTGCGCAGGAACCTGTCGAGGCTGCTTCACTTCCGACTGACTCTCTGCAGCCTGCCCCTAAAGTGATTAAACCAGCTAAAACGGTCAAGCCTTCGGCGGTTGTGGCAAAGGCCAGAGTTGTGAAAGCTGATACGCTTTCGGCAGAGCTTCAGAAATATTTAATGCTAAAACTTAATCTGTCAGGTTCGACTCCGAAATTGGATACTGTTTCTTATTTATATAATAGGTATGTTGCGCAATTGGATTATTTGAATGATTTGTCTGTGCCGCCACGTTATATTCCGTCCGATCCCGATTATTTTCGTCTGTTTACACCTTTGGCATATTATTATGCTCCGATGGCTCAATACTCGAAGCTGGAATGGAAACCCATGCAATTGGATACCACTCCTCAACTGACGCAAGAGCTTTTGCCATACGATACCCTGGCATTTACCAAAACTCAACGTGCCGAGAAGATAGTCAACAGCGCGTTGATGGATCTTTATTTGGAGCGTCCGGAATTAGTTGTCACTACGGAGGATCGTATCATGAGTCGTGACGTGTTCCGTCATGATGTGAAGCCGAAAATATCTCCCAAAGCAAATGTTATTCATCTGTTTCAACCGGAAAACATGGATGATAATGTAGGAAAGGCCAATATGAAGATTAGCAGGCCTAACTGGTGGGTGACCGGAGGTAACGGATCGTTGCAGATCAGTCAGAACCACCTTTCGGATAACTGGTATAAGGGAGGTGAAAGTAACTTCTCCGGGTTAGCGACTTTTCAGATTTTTGCCAACTATAATGATAATGAAAAAGTCCTGTTTGAGAATCAACTGGAAGCTAAAGTGGGTATGACTTCCACACCGTCAGATGAATATCATAAATATCTTTTTAATACCGACCAATTCCGCTTATATAATAAATTAGGTTTGAGGGCTTTCAAGAATTGGTACTATACCATTTCTTCCGAGTTTAAGACACAGTTCTTCAATGGATATAAAGCTAACAGTGAAGAATTAGTTTCGTCTTTCTTGTCTCCGGCAGATTTGGCGGTCAGTGTCGGTATGGATTATAAATTGAGTAAGAAGAAATTTAATCTTTCCGTGTTTATGGCGCCGTTGACTTACAACTTGCGTTATATTGGCAATTCTGAAGTAGACGAAACGAAGTTTGGCTTAGACAAAGGAAAATGCTCTAAAAATGACTTCGGTTCCCAGTTGCAATCGACATTGAACTGGACCATTATCTCTGCAGTGACTTTAGAGTCTCGTCTCAATTACCTGACCAACTATCATTGGGCACGTGTAGAATGGGAAAATACATTCAATTTTGTATTAAACCGTTATCTTTCTACCAAGCTCTATATACATACCCGTTTTGATGATAGCTCCAAGCCGACCGAAGGAGATAGCTTCTTCCAGTTGAAAGAATTGCTTAGCTTCGGTATTAATTATAAGTGGTAATTCGTGTTTCGGGAATACTGATTAAAAGATAAGAAAAGGCTGTTTAACTATAAAAGTTATTCAGTCTTTTTTTTATGTTCATATCTGTTATATGATGTAATCATTCTTACTACATGCTTTAACTGCATATTTTGATTGGTAAAAAGAAAAGAAAGCATTTTTTTCTTGTTTCTTATTTATTATTTTATCTATCTTTGCAGCAGGAATTATTTCATTGCCTAAGTAGCAATGGAAAAAAGTGGGGTACAAATATATGATCATTAGCAAAAATGACGATCGAGAAGTTCTGCCAACAGATGTGATTGGCAGAAGCGTAGCGCACTCTAAACGCTGGTTAGTCGCCATTGTGCGCATTTATCATGAGAAAAAAACAAGTGAACGCCTCACTAAAATGGGCGTTGAAAATTTCCTTCCTATTCAACAAGAAGTTCATAAATGGAGTGACCGTCGCAAAGTTGTCGACCGTGTTGTGCTTCCAATGATGATCTTTGTCCACGTTGATCCACAAGAACAAAAAGAAGTTCTGACCTTATCCGCTATCAGTCGTTACATGGTACTTCGTGGGGAGAGTACTCCGGCTGTAATTCCTGACCAACAAATGTTACGATTCAAATTTATGCTCGACTATTCGGATGAAACGATCTGTATGAGCACATCGCCATTAGCGCCGGGAGAAAAAATAAGGGTCATAAAAGGACCATTAGCAGGGCTGGAAGGAGAATTGGTAGATATAAATGGGAAATCAAAAGTTGCAGTCCGACTGACAATGTTAGGATGTGCATGTGTAGATATACCGGTAGGATGTGTGGAACCGGTTTAGAACTATCAATTGAATTAAAAATTCAAATTACTCAATGAAAATGCAAAAATTAATGGGGGCGCTCATCCTCTTATTGATGTTGGGCGCTGCACCTGTGGCTGCTCAAAACATGAGCGATTCTCAAGTATTGGAATATGTCAAAGAGGGGATTAGACAAGGGAAAGAACAAAAACAATTAGCCTCTGAACTTGCACGTAAGGGCGTGACCAAAGAACAGGCTATGCGTGTGAAGCAGCTTTATGAGCAGCAGAACAATGTAAATGCTTCCAACGCTACTGGTACGGATGTCAATGAATCCCGTCTTCGTGAAGAAATGAAGGAGAACACCTCCGATATGCTGGAGGACCATCCGAGCACTCAAGATCTTGCACGTAGTAATCAGGTTTTCGGACGTAACATTTTTAATACCCGTAACCTGACTTTTGAACCCAGTGTCAACATCGCCACCCCTTTAAATTACCGTCTCGGTCCCGGTGATGAAGTGATTATCGATATCTGGGGAGCCAGCCAGAACACTATCCGCCAACAGATTTCTCCTGATGGCACTATCAACATTCAGAAAATAGGTCCCGTCAACCTGAACGGCCTGACTATTGCCGAAGCCAATGACTATCTCAAGAAAACATTAAACAAGATATATAATGGTCTTAATAATACGAGTGACCCCACTTCTGACATCCGTCTGACTTTGGGTAGCATCCGTACTATTCAAATTAATGTGATGGGTGAAGTAGTCCAGCCGGGCACTTACTCTCTCTCTTCTTTTGCCACAGTCTTCCATGCGCTTTATCGTGCCGGTGGAGTCAGTGACATAGGAAGCCTTCGTAATGTTCAGCTGGTACGTAACGGTAAGAATATCGCCACGATCGACGTCTACCAATTTATCATGAAAGGCCACATTCAGGATGACATTCGTCTGCAGGAAGGTGATGTCGTGATTGTTCCTGCCTATGACGTATTGGTTAAGATCGACGGAAAAGTGAAACGCCCGATGCGTTTCGAAATGAAGAAGGACGAAAACTTATCTACGCTTATCAGTTATGCCGGTGGATTTGATGCTGACGCCTACACCCGTTCTTTGCGTGTCGTACGCCAAAACGGACAGGAGTATGAAGTAAACACGGTCAAAGACCTTGATTATAGTGTCTATAAAATGCGGAATGGTGATGTTGTGACTGCCGAGGCTATCCTTAACCGCTTCACTAATAAGCTTGAAATCCGTGGTGCCGTTTACCGTCCCGGTATCTACCAGCTAAATGGTAAACTGAATACCGTCCGTGAATTGGTGAACGAAGCCCAAGGCTTGACGGGTGATGCTTTCTTGAACCGTGCTGTCCTTTATCGTCAACGTGAGGACCTTACTACTGAAGTTATCCCTGTTGACATTAAAGCCATTATGGATGGTACTTCCCAAAATATCATCCTGGCGAAAAACGACATTCTTTATATTCCTAGTATCCATGATTTGGAAGATAGGGGAGATGTTGTAATCCACGGCGAAGTGGCCAAACCTGATTCCTATCCTTATGCGGATAATATGACTCTTGAAGACTTGATCATTCAGGCCGGAGGCTTGCGTGAAGCCGCTTCTGTTGTTCGTGTGGATGTATCGCGTAGAATCAGGAATCCCCATAGTACAGTGGATAATGATACTATCGGTCGGACGTATACATTCTCCCTGAAAGAAGGCTTTGTCGTCGACGGTACACCGGGTTTTGTTCTTCAACCTTATGATGAGGTTTATGTTCGCCGCAGTCCGGGTTATCAGGCTCAGCAGAATGTGGTTGTTGAAGGTGAAATCCTGTTCGGAGGCTCATACGCTATGACCAGCCGTGAAGAACGTCTTTCAGACTTGATCAATAAAGCGGGAGGTACTACGAATTATGCTTACCTACGCGGTGCCAAGTTGACTCGTGTCGCTACTGAGGGTGAGAAGAAACGTATGGAAGATGTGATCCGTTTAATGAGTCGACAGCTAGGAGAAGCTATGATGGATTCTTTGGATATTCATGTGGAAGACCATTTTACGGTCGGCATTGACTTGGAGAAAGCTTTAGCTAATCCGGGAAGCACGGCGGACATTGTCTTGCGTGAGGGTGATGTAGTCTTTATTCCCAAAAGTACCAATACGGTTAAGATCAATGGTGCTGTCATGGTTCCTAATACCGTTTCTTATATAGCGGGTAAGAATATCGATTATTATTTGAATCAGGCCGGTGGTTATTCAGACAATGCGAAGAAGAGCAAGAAGTTCATTGTTTACATGAATGGTCAGGTAACTAAGGTTAAAGGTAGCGGTAAGAAACAAATCGAGCCTGGTTGTGAGATCATTGTTCCTAGTAAATCAAAGAAGCGTACTAATATGGGTGAAATCTTAGGATATGCCACTTCTTTCAGTTCGTTGGGAATGATGATTGCCTCTATTGCTAATTTAATCAAGAAATAACGAATACCTTTATTTATGTCTACTTTGATGGAACAAGCATCTGAAAAGGAAACAAAACAGTTGCATAATAATCACCATGATGAGGAGATAGAACTTGATTTGATGGATCTTCTTCGTAAGGTTATAGGTATTCGTAAGAAGATCTATAAAGCTGCCGGTATCGGACTGATAATTGGTGTTATTGTTGCAATAAGTATCCCTAAGCAGTACACGGTTGAAGTTACTCTTTCTCCGGAAATGGGTAATAACAAAGAGGGTGGTTTATCCGGTTTGGCTGCATCCTTTTTAGGAAGTGGGGTTACTATGGGAGATGGTACTGATGCCTTGAATGCTTCTTTATCTGCTGATATTGTTTCTTCTACTCCTTTTTTACTGGAGCTTTCCGCAATGGATATACCGGTAACAAAGAATGAAGTCATGACATTGAATACTTATTTAGATGAAGAAACATCTCCTTGGTGGAGTTATGTAATCGGGTTTCCCGGTATGGTAATTGGTGGAGTAAAGTCCTTGTTTACTGAGGAAGATGAAATTGTATCTTTTAATAAAACAGGTCAGGGCGCAATTGAACTTTCAAAGAAGGAATCGAAGAAAATTGCGACTCTGAAGAAAATGATAACCGCCTCTGTGGATAAGAAAACCTCAATGACTTCCGTTACTGCAACTTTTCAGGATCCTAAGGTTGCTGCAGTTGTTGCCGATTCCGTAGTGAAGAAGTTGCAGGAATACATTATAGACTACCGCACTTTCAAGGCGAAAGAAGATTGTATTTATTTGGAGAAACTCTTCAAGGAACGTCAGCAAGAGTATTATGCTGCTCAGAAGAAATACGCAAACTATCTGGATTCTCATGATAACTTAATTTTGCAGAGTGTTCGTGCCGAACAGGAACGTTTGCAGAATGATATGAGCCTTGCTTATCAGGTATACAGCCAAGTTGCCAGTCAGCTTCAGATTGCCAGAGCTAAAGTTCAGGAGGAAAAGCCTGTATTTGCCGTTTTAGAGCCTGCGGTTGTGCCATTATTTCCTTCGGGAACCAGTAGGAAAATATATGTTTTAGCTTTTATTTTCCTATCAGTTTGTATTGTTATATTCTGGAATTTATTCGGGAAAGATTTTCTGAATAAGTTCAAAGAAGTATGTGCCTAAAATCAATCTTTAATGTGATATGGTATCAACCACCAGTCAAATCAATAAATTTATAGAATTTGTAGCAGTTCTGGGAGATCTGATCATTCTGAATCTGGTATTGTTCTTTCTCCTTTTCTTTTGGGAGAAAGCTTTTGTTTCTTTACCTTTTTCTTGTAGAGTCTCCTGGATGATGACTTCGTTAAGTCTTTGCTATCTGGCCTGTTCGGGCTCTCGTGGGAGGGTTTGGGATAGTCGGGGCATTCGTCCTGACCAACTGGTATTGCGTGTGTTGAAGAATATTATAGCGTTTTTCATCTTTTGGGCATGTATCATGACTTTTAGTGGAATCTCTATCTATTCTCCGTTATTCTTTGTCGCTTATTTTGCCTTCCTCTTTGTCATCTTAAGTATTTATCGCATCATCATCCGTGAGTTGCTGATAGCTTATTGTGCTAAGGGCAAGCATAGACGTTATGCCGTCTTAATAGGAGGGGGTAATAACATGCAGGTGTTGTATGAGGAGATGGAGAATTCTCTGGCGTCTTCGCTGTATGAGGTCGTAGGCTATTTTGATATAAAACCGAATGATGCTCTTTCTTCTCAATGTTCTTATTTGGGTAATCCTGACGGTTTTTCAGATTTTATGTCTGCACACCCGGGAATCAAGCATGTTTTTTGTTCTCTGTCGATGGAGGAGGGGCGTTATAATTTCTCTATCATGAATTATTGTGAAAACCACTTGCTTTATTTTCATGGTGTTCCTAATGTTTGCAAAGGTTTTCCCCGTCGTATCTGGCACAGTATGGTTGGCAATATGCCTATTTTGAATCTGCGTTATGAGCCTTTGGGTAAGATGGAGAATCGTATGTTGAAACGGATGTTTGATGTTGTTTTCTCCGGTCTTTTTCTGGTTACTGTCTTTCCCTTTATTTATCTCATAGTTGGAAGTATCATAAAGTTGACTTCTCCCGGTCCAGTATTCTTTAAGCAAATGCGTACGGGTTTGAACGGTGTAGATTTTGTGTGTTACAAATTCCGTTCGATGAGAGTGAATGATGAAGCCGACAGTAAACAGGCTACGGTTGATGATCCCCGAAAAACTCGTTTTGGCAATTTTCTCCGTCGTTCTAATATTGACGAACTTCCCCAGTTTATTAATGTCTTTAAAGGTGATATGTCGATAGTTGGTCCCCGTCCACACATGTTAGCTCATACGGAGACTTATGCCCGTTTGATTGATAAATATATGGTGCGGCACTTTATTAAACCTGGGGTAACCGGCTGGGCTCAAACGCATGGTTTCCGTGGTGAAACGAGGGAACTTTCACAGATGGAGGAACGTGTTAAGGCTGATATTTGGTATATGGAGCATTGGACAATGTTGCTTGACATATATATCATTTATAAGACGGTGGCGAATGTGATTGTGGGGGAGAAGAATGCGTATTAAGATGGAAAATCATAACAGTAAACGATTAGTTAAAAATACGCTATTATTATATGTGCGCACAATTATAGTCATGTGTGTCAGTTTATATACATCAAGAGTAATTTTAGATGTATTGGGAATAGAAGATTATGGTATCTATAATGTGGTTGGAGGATTTGTTGTGATGTTTTCTGTTTTTTCCGCATCATTATCAAATTCCATTACACGTTATATCACATTTGAATTAGGATGCCATAATATGGAAAGGTTACGTACAGTCTTTTCTATGAGCCTTAATATACAAATAATAATTTCTCTTATAATAGTTCTGTTGGTAGAATTAGTAGGTGTATGGTTTCTAAATTATCGATTGAATATTCCATCGGATAGACTGTATGCTGCAAATTGGGTTATGCAGTTTTCGTTATTCACATTTGTTGTCAATCTAATTAGTTTACCATATAATGCTTTAATTGTAGCCTATGAAAAGATGGATGTGTTTGCATATATATCTTTATTAGAAGCATCATTGAAATTAGGTGTTGTTTATTTATTGTTTATGTCACCTATTGATAAATTGATTTTTTATGCATTTCTTCTTGCCTTGGTTTCATTATTGATACGTCTGATCTATGGTTGGTATTGCACACATAAATTTACAGAGTGTAGATATGTATTTGTGTTGAACAAATCATTGTTGAAGAATATGTTAGGTTTTGCGGGGTGGAATTTCTTAGGGACCGGAGCTTATTTAACAGGTACAAATGGAGTGGATATATTGTCTAATATGTTTTTTGGCGTTACGGTAAACGCTGCTCGTGGAATCGCTAATCAGGCAGGTAATGCAGTTCGGCAATTTGTTAATAATTTTGCTACTGCACTTAATCCCCAGATTATTAAAACTTATGCAGAAAATAATCTTGATATTTGTTTTTTTACGGTACGTCAAGGTGCTAAGTACTCATATTGTTTAATGCTTTTTTTTTTCATACCATTTGTATTAGAGGCAAATTATATACTTCATTTGTGGTTGAAAGAATTTCCGGATCAAACAGTTGTGTTTTGGCAGCTAACGATGTTGGGAATATTAGTGGATCTTCCGGGGGCTTCTTTAACAATTCTTGCCCAAGCCATAGGTCATATTCGGAGATACTATATATATATGAGTTTAATAGGAGCGCTTGTATTTCCAATTTCATACTTTTTATTTTATTTGGGATGGCCTGCATATTCGGCTTATGTAACATATATCGTAATTTACACTTGTCTTGTTTATGTACGTCTTATTCTTATGAATAAACAAATCGGTTTTCCTATTAATATTTTCTTGAAGCAGGTGATAGGGCGCATCGTTTTCGTTACAGTATTGTCGTTTATATTGCCGATAATACTAATTAATATTATGGATGAAGGATTTTTACGTTTGATATCAGTGGGATTTGTGAGTACTTTATCACTAGTAGTATCTATGTTTTATATAGGTATGCAGAAGTCTGAACGTGTAGAGGTGATAGGCTTTATAAGGAATAAGTTATATCATATTTATAGCAAGGAATAATAGATGAAAGTTTGTATCGTGACTTGGCTTGGTACTGGCAATTTTGGTACAAGTTTACAGTCTTATGCATTACATATGAAGCTTCGTGAAATGGGGTATGACGTATCAATACTTCATTGCTTTACCCCTGATGATTTTACTTTTCGAAGGAGGATCTATAAATGGTTGATGTTGGGTCGGACTTTATTATCACAGATGCTCAAAGGGGAGTATTTCTCAAAAAAACAGAAAAAAATACGCAAGTTTAATAAACAGAATTATTGTCATCAGATAATTAAGACTAATGGACAGTACAAATGTTTGCTTCAAGAAACGCAGATATTTATTACTGGCAGTGATCAGATTTGGAATTGTTACAATGGTTTTGCTCCTTTCTATTTTTTAGATTTTGCGGGAGATGTCAAAAGGATTGCTTATGCTTCAAGTATGGGTACGAGTGATATCCCTCCGGCGTATAAGTCAGTTGTAAAGGAATTGCTTACAAAATTCAGCCATATTGGTGTGCGTGAAAAAACTGCTGTTCCCATTATTAGTGAATTGCTGGAAAGAACTGATATTGTTCAAGTGTCTGACCCGACTTTTTTGCTTTCATCTACTCAATGGTTGGATTTTGCAATGACGGCTGATATTGAGATTGAAATACCGTCTCGTTTTATTCTGTGCTATTTGGTGGGGAATAATCCTTCGTATCAGCAGCAAGTGGAGGATATAAAACAGCACTTAGGTATAGAAAAAGTGATTCTTATTCCGTCTTTGGAAAATAAATATATGCAGTTACCTTATGCACAAATATACAAAGCTGCCGGACCTAAGGAATTTGTTCGTTTACTGTCTTGTGCTTCTTTCATTTGTACAGATTCTTTTCATGCGATAGCACTTTCTATCAATTTGCAGAAAGATTTTATCGCTTTGAAACGTTTTCAAGATACAGACGAGAAATCTCAAAATTCGCGTATTTATGATGTTCTTGAGCATTATGGATTGGATCATCACATATATGAGAATAAAGATTTGAAACTTTATCAACCTATTTCTTATGAGTTGATAAACTTAAAAGTGATTCATGACCGAGAAGAATGTATTGATTATCTAAGGAATGCTATTGAAGAATAATTAACCAATGCTTTTTTATGAATAATAAGGAGAAAACACTTAGACACAATAATTTAAGAAAATCGAATTTTGAATTATTGAGGCTGGTAGCTATGTTTTTGATTATCTGCCACCATTTAGTTATTAGAAGTGCACAAACTTGTGGTTATACTCATCCTTTTAATATAAATGAAGACGTTTTAGGGGGGGGATTGGGCTGATAATCAATAGTTTATCAATTTGTGGTGTGAATCTATTTTTGTTGATCAGTGGTTGGTTTGGTGTAAAAAGAATATGGTCACAAATAGTTCGACTTATTGTTGATTGTGTGATATATTGTTTGATAGCAAATTTGTTGTGCATTTTTGTGTTCGGATATCCGTTCAGTTGGCATGAATTATTTTTTAGCTGTAATTTTCTTAATAATTGGTTTATCACAGCTTTTATTATGTTTTTGCTTATGATTCCATTAGTAGAACGGGCAATTCAAAATATAGATATAAAGACATTGGGCAAATTCATTATTTTATTGACTGTTTTTAATGTTTTGTTTATTTATATGTAATGGGGCGTTATTTGAGATATTGCAGCTCGTATCCTTTTTACAAAAAATGGGCATCACATGGCTATATATTGTGGCTGTTGTGTGTGGTTCCTTTAGTTATAGGCTTTTTATTATTGACTCATTTTGTTCCTTGGCGAGAAAGTTTGTCTCAGAAGTATTTTGGTTATAATAATCCATTTGTACTCTTATCTGCTGTAGGATTATTTCTTTCTTTTTCTGTTATACAGGTGAATAATTTATTGATTAATAAATTGGCTAAAGGGGTATTTGGTGTATTTCTTTTGCATACGACATCTATTTTTATCTATTATAGGGTTACTTATATTAGGACTTTATATGAAGAACATGGCTATGTTGCTTTGTTTGTTGTAGCATTATTGATATTTGTTATAGGTTCTTTTATAGCTTTGTTTGTAGAAAATTTTAAATCACTATTTGTAGAAAAGATAGGAAAATTGAAGAAAGGAAGAAGAGTTAACTCTCCACTCGAATGATATTTTTGAAAGTTTTATAAATAACATAAAGTATAAAGATGAATACTCATTATTCAAGTGAAAAAGGGATACAGATTCTTGTTAAGCTACTTAAAGAACATCATATAAAACGGGTTATTACTTCACCAGGTACTACAAATATGATGTTGAATGCTTCATTAATGTATGATGGAAGTTTTGAAATGTATTCATCGGTAGATGAACGTTCTGCGGCCTATATGGCTTGCGGTATGGCAGAAGAATCGGGTGAACCCGTTATGATTACTTGTACAGGAGCAACAGCAGCTCGTAATTATATGCCTGGATTAACAGAAGCATACTATCGTAAATTGCCTATTCTGGTAGTAACAGGAACTCAGGATTTACGTCGTTTGGGCAATCTATATGATCAAGTAACCGATCGTAGTGTACATCCGAATGATATTTTAACGTTTAGTACTTATATACCTACAGTTCGTGATGATAAAGATGCTGATAGTGCTGCTCTGAAAATCAATCAAGCGATTTCGGCTTTGACACTTCACGGTGGAGGGCCTGCGCATATAAATTTGGAAACAGTGTATAGTCGTGATCTTTCAGTGACTTGTTTACCTCCTGTTAAGGTGGTAAAACGTATTTCATATGATGATGAATTACCTACATTACCGCAGGGGCGGATAGCTATATTTATAGGTTCTCATCGAGCGTTTACTGAAGATGTAACAATGAGCATTGATCGTTTCTGTGAAAACCACAATGCAGTCGTTTTTTGTGATCATACAAGTGGTTATAAAGGGCGTTTTCGACAGTTGGATGCATTGCTTTCCTTGAAAGGAGCTAAATGTTTGGATAATGTTCGTTTACTGATCCATTTGGGTGAAATTTCAGGTGATCATTTCAATATGGGAACTTGTGCTAAAGAAGTTTGGCGTGTAAATGAGGATGGACAATTGCGTGACCGTTATGGTAAGCTTACTTATCTTTTTGAAATGAGTGATCAGCATTTTTTTGAATCCTACACAAATAAAGATTGTTGTCCGGGTATTTCTTTTATACAAGAATGTCGGGCGGATTATAACAAAATATATGATGAATTACCTGAACTTCCTTTTTCCAATGTGTGGATGGCAAAAGCTTTGGCATCTAAACTACCGGAATCTTCAATTATTCATTTCGGTATTCTGACTTCGCTTCGTTCATGGAATTTCTTTGAGGTATCAAACTCTATTCAGTCGGCAAGTAATGTTGGGGGATTTGGTATAGATGGCACATTATCTTCTTTATTAGGAGCATCCTTGGTTAATCCGAACAAGCTTCATTTTTGTGTTATAGGTGATTTGGCTTTCTTTTATGATATGAATGCGCTGGGAAATAGACATTTGGGAAATAATTTACGTATTCTTTTAGTGAATAACGGTAAGGGATGTGAGTTTACCCATCATATGAATCCTGGTCATATATTCGAAGAAGCTGTAAATCTGTATATTGCAGCAGCTGGACATTATGGAAATCAGTCATCAACACTTGTTCGTGATTATGCGCGTAATTTAGGCATGGATTATATTACAGCAAATAATAAGGAGACTTTTTTAGCAAATATGGAAGCTTTTGTCAATCCAGTTATTAATAAATCCTGTGTTTTTGAGGTTTTTACTCGGGATATTGATGAGAATGAAGCTTTGAAGATAATGGCGAATGTAGCTTCTATGAAACATCAAATTAAAGAGGGGATAAAAAGTATAGTTGGTGAAAAAGGGGGTAAGTTTATTAGAGACTTGATAAAGAAATGAAAAGTTGCATTGTTGTTATTCCTGTATATAAAGCTGATCCGAAAGTAGTAGAGTTGGCTTCTTTTAAACAGTGTGTAAAAATTCTCAAAAAATACGACTTGTGTCTATTAACTTATGAAGAATTAGACTTAGCTGCTTATATGAAAATAGCAAAAGAATATTCTAAAAAAATTCATGTTGAATATTTTGATCGCTGTTTTTTTACTTCTATAGCAGGCTATAATGAGTTGTGTTGCAATATTAATTTTTATTTAGCATTCCATAACTATGACTATATGCTTATATATCAGTTAGACGCATGGGTTTTCCGGGATGAATTGCAAATGTGGTGCGAAAAAGGATATGATTATATTGGTAGTCCTTTATTTATGAATATATCTCTTCAAGGAGAATTTCCTATGTATAGTAAGGAAATGTTAGGTGTAGGTAATGGAGGTTTTTCTTTACGTAGAATACAATATTGTATAAAGTTGCTTGAGAGATGGAAATGGCTCCCTTATTTAACTCCAGGTTATTTATGGAAAATATATTCAGCAGAAAAGTTAAGAGGGGGCTGGAAGAAATTTTATTTGTTTCCTTTTGTTGCTTATATAATATTTTTAAAGACACTAGGAGTCAGGAATACATTGAATTATTTTATTAAATCGGGTATAGTAAATGAAGATATCTATTTTAGTGAATGGGCATTACATGCGTGGGGAGTAAAAGTAAATTTGCCATCATGTACAGAAGCTTCTTTATTTTCTTTAGAAGTGAATCCATCTTATTTATATGCTTTGAATGGAAAATTGCCATTCGGATGTCATGCTTTTGAAAAGTGGGAATTTGATACTTTTTGGAGTAAATACATACAAATAAGCATTTAGCACTTCTGTATGCTTCGGGGGATATTGGAGGGATTATAAGGCCTGAAGTAGATAGGACGCAATATGTGATGTTTAATAAAGCTCGATAGATATTTGAGATTTTTTATACTATTGTTTTGTTGAAAATATAGTACTCGGACAGTTCCTGAAAAAATCAATAATATATTAACTTTAATATGAGATTAGAGATTTGTATTCTTAGATGAATCGTTAAAATAGTGAACATATGATTTATTTATTGTTATTTCAGTTGTTGGTTGTCTTGTTGACATGTAATACTACTTTTGTTATATTGACATCATTGTTTACATTTCTGTTGTATAAGGTAAAAAGACAATATAAGTTAGGAGGAGGGGATAGTCAAAATGATGTGATAAAGAAAAAATATTCTTTTCTTTATTGGTTGAAACGTTACATGGGTGGATTTATGCGTTACTATGATTATCGAGTATCACGAGTTCCATCACATCATTTACGTTATTTTATTTATCGTCATGTATATTGTGTAGATATGGCACCGAAAGTTGTAGTGTATTATGGAGCTGAAATGCGTGAGCCATATAAAATAAGAATAGGTGGTGGAAGTATTATTGGTGATAAAGCTGTATTAGACGGGCGAAATGGTATTGAAATAGGTGAAAACGTAAATTTATCTTCTAATGTGTCTATTTGGACTGAACAGCACGATCATCGGGATTCATTTTTTCGTTGTGATACACAGAAAAAGACTCCTGTTAAAATAGGTAATCGCGTTTGGATAGGTCCTAATACTTTGATTCTTCATAGTGTGGAGATTGGGGAAGGAGCAGTAGTGGCAGCGGGTGCTGTGGTCACGAAGTCTGTAGAGCCTTATAGTATTGTCGCAGGTATTCCGGCCAAGAAAATAGGTGAACGGAATAGGGATTTGAAATATGAAATGACTGGAGAATATGTACCGTTTTATTAGTCTTGTAATACGGATTGGCATTCAGTGATTTCGACGGCTGGTAGCAGAATATTAAATCCTTCCAAACCAATTAATGTAGGAAACCACGTATGGATAGGGTGTGGAAGAGTTATTCTTAAAGGAGTAAGTATCTCGGATAATGTGGTTTTAGCTGCTCTCAGTTATCAGCCGTAATATAGATAAGGAGTTTGTAGTAGTGAAAGATAACGGTGTCTTGAAAAAGGATGTGAGATGGGAATACTAGGAGATATTGTGGAAATAGAAAGGTTAGAAGTTACATCTGTCTGAAATATAATAATTAACGATATAAGTTTTTGGTCTTATGAGTCAACGATCAAAAGATACTTATTATAAATAAACGAATATATGTTTTGGCAAAAAATACAGAATTTTTATTTTAAGATTTTGTTTAAAATAGTAGGTCCACATAGGGTTGCTGAACTTATGAGGAGTAAGTTTTATTATCTTGGTAGAAATGTACAGTTATATTCGTGTAGTATACCAGAACCATATTTAGTTAGTATTCATGATAATGTAATTTGTGCTGCAAATGTAAGGTTTATAACTCATGATGTAAGTTGTTTTAATATAGCACAATATTTGGGAATTTCATTATCTGAAGTGGATAAGGTCGGTAGTATTGAACTTTTTGAGAACTGTTTTGTAGGGGCATATTCAATACTTTTACCTAATACCTCTGTTGGTGCAAACTCTATAGTTGCTGCAGGTAGTATAGTTACTAGGGATATTCCAGCCGGGGAAGTATGGGGAGGAGTTCCAGCTAAATTTATAATGACTACGGATGAATACGCAAAAAAAGTAATTAAGAATTGTCATAATTATCCGTGGATGAGTAAAAGATGCAATAATAGGGATCTTATAAAAATGAGACAACAATATTTTTTTAGTAAAAATAAAGTCTAGTATTTTCTTTTTTTGATAGATGATTTCTTCATGTTTACTAATAATTAGTTTATTATATTCTAATTAGAAAGTGTTTATTAATATTGGGGATGATAAATGGGGGTAATATATTTATATGAGTGATGCGAATTAACCGTAAAAAAATAGTCGATTATTGGGGAGTTTTAGTCATAATATTAGGGTCCGGATCATATTCATTTGCTCATAAATCATATGTTCCAGCATTTATTGTAATGTTGTTAACTTCACTATTTTACCTTTATTATGATAAGCATGCTGTCAATAAACATCGTCTGCATACTTTAGGGTTCGTATATTGTTTGATATATGGAGGAATAATTTTTGTAAATAGGTTTATTATACATACAGATGTATTGAATCATAGCTGGGTGTCTTGGCTGTTTAATTTGATATTTTCTTTTGTTATAATTTGTCGTTATCCATTTTATGTCTTTAAAAAAATATATTTAAATGTTTTAACGGTTTTATCTATAATTAGTTTGGTTGTTTTTGGGGGAATTGAATTGGAATTGTTTACTCCTCAAATAGTCAATAGACCTGGGGATGAAGGGCAATATATGGAATTCTTTTTTCATTGTGTAGGATGGAACTTTTTATTTCATCGGAATGCTGGATTATTTCATGAACCGGGTGCATATCAATATTTCTTGAATTTTGCTCTTATTTTTTTCATTCCGGAGATAAAAGAAGGAATATTGAAAAGGAAAGAAAAATGGCAAATGTTGGTTATTGTAATCACACTTCTTACAACTCTGTCTACAATGGCCTATATTGCTTTTTTAGGCATAATTTCATTGATTATTTTTTTCTCAAAATATGTAAGGGTACATAGGAGTTGGGGACCAATTGTTGTGTTGTTATTATTGGGATTATTTGTTATAGCGATAAATTCGCCAATAATTGCCAAAAAAATAGGAGAAAATGATGTGGGAGAAGAACATATATCTAAAGTAACTCGTGCTCGTGATTTAATAACTCAGAGTGAAATGACATTAGAACAACCAATTTGGGGGTATGGCATTGCTACAAAAAACTTTGCGAATCGAAATTACGGAAATACAGGAGGATGTATTGGCTTAGTAAATAACTCTGCGTCATTAGGGTTGCTATGGTTACTGATATTTCTTTGTTTTGCTTATAGAGGTATTAAACGGATGCAGTTAGGCGTTCCAACAATTCTTGTTTTATTTATATTTATTTTAATAGAGTGCAATGAGAACTTTGTGGATTTACCTATTACTTATCTATTTATCTTAAATTTTTTGAACTATCAACGTATTAATGTAGATACAAAAATAAAAAATAATGAAAGTGTGTAATATTGGATATATTCAAATCTTTACAATACTCAATACTTTGCTTTTGTCTGGGATAGCTTGGCTGATAGGTTGGCATATCAGTGCTATTCATTTTCCTGTTGCGTTTATATTAAGTGTTGTTATCCTGCATTGTTTTAGGAAGAATATAATCAAAGATGTGAGTATTAGCTTACTTTTGATGTTGTTCGTAATCTTACTATCAGCTATCATTCCTGATGGCAGTTATGACGGACAAGCTTATCATCAACCTATGATTTACGCTTTGTCTCATGGATGGAATCCTGTTTATGATAGTCACAATACAATAATATCAGATAACTGGGAAATGAATATATGGATAGATCATTATTGTAAAGGAATGGAGACTGTTTCGGCAACAATTGTGGCTATGACAGGAAATTTAGAATCAGGAAAAGCTGTCTCTTGGTTACTAGGACTGTCTTCTCTTTTTCTTATTTGTGATTTTTTTGGTAGGAGTGTTGGGGAGAAGACATTAAATTTCAGAAAAAAAATATTTTATACTCTTTGTTTAGCTTTACCTCCCATTTTTGCAACACAAGTGTTTTCATATTATATAGATTTATGTGGGTACTTTACTGTTGTTTGGCTTATTGTCGCTTTATATGGAATTTACAGTAGAAAAGCTATTTTAGATTATTTATTAATGAGTGCCGCAATCATTTTAGCTGGAAGTACCAAATTTAATATGTTATTTTGGGTTGGATTTTTTACTTTGATTTTTTTGATATTTCTTTTTGTACAAAAAAAATATAGATTAATGAATAGGGTTATAGCTGTAGCCGTTGGGGCGGTAGTCCTTACTATTCTAACTTCAGGTTTTAATCCATATATTACTAATACCATTGATCATTGTAATCCTATTTATCCTCTTGGAATTGGAGACAAGGATACTGAATATCTTAATGATGGTGCTCAACCGCTATTTTTGCAAAAGAAGAACCGTGTTATACAAATATTATATAGCTATACTTCTCGTCCTAGTAATATCCTTGATGGAAAATACATTCCACCATATATTGTAACAGAGAATAATATAATGAGTGCCGGTTCTCCTGGTGCTAGAATAGGGGGAGGTGGAATTGTATTTGTAGATATTTTATTACTTTCTTTTATATTGTATGCTATATCTAAAAGGAGTTCAATGTATAAGAATACTTGTATTTTTATAGGTGTGTTATTATCATCTTTGCTGATACTTCCAATGGGAAGTTCATATAGGTATGTACCTTTTTTCTATATCCTCCCTATTGTGATTCTATTATATACTGAATATGCAGGATTTAAATATAATATTGGGAAGTGGTTGAGACGATTAGTGTATATATTACTTGTACTAAATGTAAGTATGGCTATGACGATTTCTCTAGGATATTCAATTATTAATAAATGTGTGACAGAATACTATGTAAAAGCTATACAGCAAACGAGTCCGCAATACTTTAGAAGTAAAAATTGGAGTTTCAATTATAAAGTTTTTAAAGATGAAATCATAAAGTATGATCCAACGGAAATTGGAGAAGATACGATAGATTATAAAGAAATTCCTTTTCAAAAAAGTATTCCAATATATGTTAATAGAGAAGAGTTGGATAAAACAAGGAAGGGATGGGTTACCAAGTTTTTGATTAAATAATTTTATACTATATGTATGTTCTATTTATGAATTTATTGAGGTTAATTAGACCACAGCAATGGCTAAAGAATTTATTTGTATTCTTGCCGTTATTTTTTGGCGGACATATTATGGACTTGTCTTATATGTTCACATCTCTAAAAGTTTTTTTTGCCTATTGCTTTATAGCTAGTAGTATTTATTGTTTTAATGATATTTATGATCGTGAGTCAGATCGCTTACATCCCAAGAAAAGGCTACGCCCTATAGCAAGTGGAAGAGTATCAGTGTTTGTTGGATATATACTAATGATGGTGATGTTTACTCTTTCCATAGTAATATGTCTTTTGTTTACTGATGATGAGATTGCTTGGAAAGTGATAAGTATTATCATGTTTTATTTTATAATGAATATTGCTTATTGTATTAAATTGAAACGAGTTGCGTTGATAGATGTGTTCATTATAGCAGTAGGTTTTGTATTGCGTATATGGGTAGGTGGGATTGCTACTAGCATTTGGATTTCTCAATGGATTGTGTTGATGACATTTCTTCTCGCTTTATTTCTTGCTTTTGCTAAACGTAGAGATGACGTTGTTATGTATGAGGAAAGTGGGGTAAAGGTCCGTTGCAATATTAATCGATATAATTTGCAATTTATGAATCAGGCAATTACAATAGTGTCGGCTGTTACAATGGTATGTTATATTATGTATACGGTATCACCCGAAGTACAGGAACGAATGCATACCTCTTATTTGTATGTAACATCAATATTTGTATTAATTGGATTATTACGTTATATGCAACTAACAATTGTGGACGTGAAAAGTGGTAGTCCTACCAAAATTCTAATGTATGATCGGTTTATTCAATTGTCTATCCTTGGCTGGCTTTTAACTTTTTTTGTTCTAATCTATTTGTGATGAGTATGCCAAAAGGAAAAACTATTGCCGTATTTGATTTTGATGGTACAATTACAACTAAAGACACTTTACTGTATTTCATTCTTTTTACAAGAGGGTATTGGGCTTTTATGATGGGATTCTTTTTGTATTCCCCTTTATTAATAGCATTTAAGTTAAGGTTGTATCCTAATTGGAAGGTCAAGCAAGCTCTTTTCTCATACTTTTTTGGTGGTATGAATTATAAGGAATTCCAACGGTTGGGGGAAATTTTTGCTGATGAAGTGAAAAAAATAGAGTGTGAATCGACTGTTGATAAATTAAAGGAACATTTGAAAAATGGTGATAAAGTGTATGTGATAAGTGCTAGCATAGATGATTGGGTTCGACCATTTTGTTGTTCGCATTTAGGAGTAACTGCTACTATAGGAACTAAAGTTGAAGTTGATCTTGATGGAAAATTGACAGGGCGTTTCTTAACGAAAAATTGTTATGGTCCCGAGAAAGTAAATCGTTTATTGGAAATAGAACCTGATAGAAAAAATTATTTTTTATATGCCTATGGGGATAGTCGTGGAGACAAGGAAATGTTGGAGTTTGCGGATAGAGGTATAATGATACAATGAATAATAATATTGTCTTATTGATGAGATTTATGTCTAATAATGTCTATTGTTGAAATTTACTAAAACAAATTTATATAATTTATATATTGTAACAATATGAATATCATACTGATTTTAGTCAGTGTTTTACTGAATTGTACTGCGCAACTATGCATTCGTAAAGGTATGTTGCTTGTGGGGGAAACAGGAATGAGTAATATGATTACAAATTTAGGCGTTATGGTAACAAATATTTGGCTTTGGGGAGCTATGATTTGTTATGCACTTAGTATTCTTCTTTGGATGGCGGTTCTCTCAAAAGTAGAAGTTAGCTTTGCTTATCCATTCTTAAGCATAGGATATGTTGTAGCGGCAGTGGTGGGGTATTATTTTTTTGGTGAATCACTTTCTGTTATTCGAATTGTTGGCATTGTAATTATTTGTATTGGTGTGTATTTAATTTCAAGAAGTTAAAATAGTAATGAAGTATTATATTTTTGGAGGAAATGGTTTCGTTGGACGTTACTTAAGTAATGCATTGATTGAGCGTGGAGAGAATGTGGTAGTTTGTGATATCCTTTCTGCACTTGATGAATGTATTAATAAGAAGGCTGAGTTTATAAATGTAGACATTCGTAATAAGTCTGCTATAAGCAAGATTGATATAATGCCTGATGATTTGGTAATTAATTTAGCTGCGAATCAGTATCACACTAGAGTTCCCAAAAATCGTGAAGAATATTTTTATAATACTAATTATGTTGGAACTAAAAATATTCTAGAAGTAATGGAAGAAAAGAATTGTATGCGCTATTTGATGTTTACTACTGATATGACGTATGGTAAGCCGCAATATCTTCCAGTGGATATAAAACATCCGCAAAATCCTTTTGGCCCTTATGGACAAAGTAAAAAGGTCTGTGAAGAAATATGTCGGGAGTATCGACAAAAAGGTATGGATATTACTATTTTTCGTCCTCGTATGATTAATGGGCCAGGTCGCTTAGGTATTTTGGTGAAGTTATTTAAGCTAATTGATATGAATTTACCAGTACCTACAATTGGTAATGGCAAGAATCATTACCAAATGATTTCAGTATTTGATTGCGTTAGTGCTATTCTTTGTGCTATAAACAAAGGACTACCTAACAAAGAATATAACTTAGGCTCTAAGAATCCGCCTGATATTCGTACACTATTACAGAGGGTTATTACGTCGGCGAATAAACATTCTGTAGTAATTCCAACGTCTGGCAAACTCGTAAAGTTAGTATTAGGATTATTGGATAAATATGGTTTTACATTAATGTATCCCGAACAGTTCATGATTGCGGACGAAGAGTATATTTTGGATATTCAGGAAACCGAAAAAGATCTAGATTGGCATCCACAGTATAGTGATGAGGATATGCTGAAAGAGGCATATAAGATGTATAAAAAGAAAAAGTAAGATTTCGCATTCTCAGATATGAACAATAACCTTCCTCGTGTCTCAGTTATAACAGTTTGCTATAATGCTGTTTCTGCCATACAAAGAACTATATTGTCTGTACTTAGTCAGACTTATGAAAATATAGAATATATAATTATAGATGGAAAAAGTACAGATGGTACTTTGGCTATTATAAAGAAATATGAAAGTAGGATAGCTTTTTGGTTATCAGAGTCAGATAATGGCATATATGATGCTATGAATAAAGCTATTGATAAAGCCACTGGCGAGTGGGTTCTTTTTATGAATGCAGATGATGAGTTTGTTGATAATAAGGTAGTAGAGCGTTTCGCTTTTGTTGCAAAAACTCATAAAAAATATGCTGCTTATTATGGTGATACGATTCTCCGTTATGGTATAGGAGAAAGACCAATGAGAGCTTTGGGATTGAAAAGTATGCGTTATATGATGGCTTTTTCACATCAAAGTGTGTTCATTCGAACTGATTTGATGAAGGAGAAAAAGTATTCTCTTAAATATAAACTTGCGTCTGATTATGATTTCCTACTTTCAAATTATCTTGCAGGGGAGCAGTTTTGTTATTTGAAATATTATGTTTCGAGAGTGAGGATTGATGCAGGTGCCAGTTTCTCACATTTTATAGAATCGAAGAAGGAAGTACTGCAGATTCATAAGACAAATGGATATGGAAGGTGGGAGGCTTATTGTTATTATTGGAAGGCGGTATTACGCTTTAGGTTAAGCAATATGCTAAAGAGCATAATCCCCAAAGGATTGATAAAATTGTTACTCAAGATTGAATAAATAATAAAAATATTTGTAGTAGTGATGAGAATACTTGTTGTTTCTTTTTCTGTTAATGGTGCAATGGGGGATAATTTCTTCTTGCTAACAAGATTCTTTTCAAAAGAGCATGAAGTATTTGTTGTGACTAATAAAAATATTGGGTATGAACTATTAGGAACGAAGAATATATGCAACATCCCTTTTGATAGAAAAAAACCTTTAGATTTCATTAATCCATTGTCATACTATTGTATTTATAAGTATGTTCATTCTCTCGATTTTGATGTGTGTTTCATTCATAGCCCGCATCCAGTGAACAGATTCATCTATAGAATAGTAGACCATAAAAAGATTATTTCTTTTGTTCATGATCATATTCTCCATTCGGGTGTTAGACAATTGGATGCTTATCTTTTGAAGGCTCAATACAAAGATTATTTTAAATATAGCGCAAAAATAATTGTATCATGTCATTTTATGAAAAATGATATACTGCGACTTGGGCTGATAAAGGATGAAAAAAAAATAGCAGTGAATTATTTGGGTTTAATTGAGAATTTAGTATATCCTAAAAATGAAAATAAGGTTTTAGACATAGATGTGTTGTTTTTCGGTAGAATAGAATATTATAAAGGTCTTGATATATTAGTAGAAGCGGGAAAACAGATGAAGAATGTGAAATTCATGATTGCTGGAAAAGGGGATATAAGTCAAATTTTCGGAATAGATTCGCTGCCGTCAAACTTTGAACATGTTAATAAATATGTGCCTGATAATGAGTTGGCAGGATTGATTCAACGAAGTAAAATAATAGTATTACCTTATAGAGATGCCACAGGTACGCAAACGGTACAGAGTGTGTTCTATTATGAAAAGCCAGTGATAGCAACAAATACAGGCTGTTTCCCTGAATATATAGAAGATGGAGTAGATGGTATTATTGTACCAGCTTTAGATGTTGTGGCTTTACGACAAGCTTTGGAGAAACTTTTAGGAAATGATGAGCTAAGAAAAACTATGGGGAAAAATGGGTTCAAAAAGCTTGCAGTGAAATTCTCTAATGATGAAATTTACAAGAAATACATTTCGATATTTGGCTCGATTTGTAAATAAGAAACAGTTCGAAATAGAATTATGAAAATTTTGCATGTTGGTCAAATGATCGGTGGGCTTGATATTTATATCCGAAACTCTATTGTATATGCAGAAAGTGGTTATGAATATGTTCTTGTTCATGGAGATAAGGATAATAACAAACCGATAGAGAAATATGGAAGAGAAATAAAGGAGTATAAAATAAAACTTTATCGGGATTTAAATTTGTGGAATGATTTAAAGGCTATTGTGCAGACTGTGAGAATCATAAAGAAAGAACGTCCTGACTTGATTCATTGTCATAGTGCTAAAGGAGGAATTGTAGGGCGGGCTGCTGGATTCTTGACTCATACGAGAACTTTTTATACACCTCATGCTTTTTCTTTTTTAAGTGCACAATCCGTGGTAAAAAGAAATTTCTTTTTGTTTATTGAATGTATCACGAAGTTTAATGCTTGTCTTTTGGCTTGCTCAGAGTCTGAAAAAATAATGGGAGTGAATATGGTGCATTATAAAAAAGACAAGGCGTTTGTATGGAATAATGCTGTACCTGATGCTATAAATGAATTGAACAAAAAATGAGACAGGATAAATATATTTGTTATATAGGAAGACCATCGTATCAGAAGAATCCTATTTTTTTAGTAGAAGTAGTGAAAGAGGTTCATGTCTTACATCCAGAGGTGGGCTTCTGTTTATTGGGAGTAGGTTATTATTCACCTGATCTTGATAGGATGAAAGCAAAGATTGCTGAATATGGTTTGGATAAAGTTATAGAATTGTTTCCATGGCTTAGCCATAAGGAAACATTGGAATACGTAAAGAACTCAATGTTTTATTTGACTGTAGCTCGATATGAAGGGTTACCTTTGGCAGTAATTGAAGCTATGTCTTTAGGGAAAGCAATAGTTGCATCTGATGTGGTTGGGAATAGAGATTGTGTGGAGGATGGGTATAATGGAAGATTACTTCCTTTTGAGAAAGAAGTATTTTTGAAAGCTATATGTGAATTGCTAGAGGATAAGCAGAAAAGAGAATGGTACGGAGAAAATTCACGAGCTCTTTTTGAAAATAAGTTTCTGATAACTAATAGAATTAAAGAATTAGAAGCTATTTATCAATCATTTTGCTTGTAAAATTGTTTTATCTCTGAGGCGTAAGATGCGCATTTCTGTCCTATTAAATATATTGAGACTATCATTAAAAATGGGTGTAAAATGAAATGAATTAGTATATGAGTGTTAGACAAAATACGGTATATAATAAATGTTGAAAATGTTGAGATGTAATAAACACGTGAGTGTTTCGTATGTTGAGATGAAGAAAAATGTAGGTCCCTAGTTTCATGCTGTAAAAGCATGATTCCCTACATTGTGGATCAGAAATAGCACGACGGTGCTTTTCTGATCTACGCCCTGACATCGGAGGTTAAAGCCGATGTGAATTTCCCACTATATCAACGGTCTGTGAAGATCGTTGATATTTTTTTTACTACGTCAATTATAAATCCCGATATTCCTTCACACACTCAAAGCACGGACACCCTTTCATTGGGTTCAAGTCACGATGTCCCACAATCAACGCTTTCGGAAACTGCCGTCGTAATTCACGCAATAAAGCAAGCAGCGAACCCCGTTGTTCCATTGTGCGAGTATCCTTGGGCTTTCCATCCGCATCCAAGCCACCTTCATAACAGACACCTATTGAATGGCTATTATGATTACGGCAGTGTGCCCCGACCTTTTCTAACGCACGTCCCCGGTGGATCTCCCCGTCGCGAGTAATGTAAAAATGATAGCCAATATCACGGAAACCACGATGCAGGATATGATCTTGTCGGCAAGCCTCCGCCGAAAGGGATTTTCCTTCCGGCGTGGCACTGCAATGAATGATAATCAGTGTAATAGTTCGCATAGATCTATATGCAACTTTGTACCCCGATCAAGCCCCCGATAGCGGTGGCAACGGTGATGATTACTTTGATAATGAAACTCCATACGGAGCGGGAAGAGGATGATTTGCTCATACAATAACAGGTTTTAAATAATGGATAACAGTTTTCTTTTGTCGCAGAGCTGCAAACTACGCAACTATGCACACTACTACACAGACTCACACAGAAATAAATAATCGACTACTTTAATGACTACCAATTAAATTATAATCTGTGGAAATCTGTGTAATCAGTGGTGAATCTTTTAAGCAGCCGGGTCGGGTGCTTCGCCACCTCCGTCCGGTTTCGGATCAGGGTTATCACCCGAATCAGAACCACCTCCGGAAGTGCCCGGTTTCTGATATTCAGCCTGCTGCTTCAACTGACTGTCGAGTTTCAAGTTGGTAGTTGATAAGTTACCTGTGGCACGAGCTTTCAGACGCATGCCGCTAATATTCTTCTCCAACGAGAACTCTTCCAACGTATCGGCTGCCTTACTGCGAATACCTACCCCAAAAATGGCAAGATCATCAATTTTCACACATTTGCCGTCCAGCAACAACTCCTTGATACAATCTACCATATCCGAAAGCACACCTTTGATGACACCACCGGAATATGGTGAATTGTGCTTCGACATGTGTTCAGCAAGCTTTGCCAAATCAAACGTCTCATCGCTTACTGCACGGGCGAACCACTTACCCGCATTCAAGCCTTTCTTCTGCTGGTTCTGATAAATTTTGTAACGAATCATAAAACAATAAATTAAAGGGTTAAAACATCGTGTCTTCGGGATTCTTTTCCCTTCCGACGATACAAAGATAGGATGCCGGAAGTCCGGAAAATCGCTTATATGCATTTATGTCCGTTACTTGTCAGTTATGTGCAGTTAGCGTCGGTTATTCAATCGGAAAGCGTTGCGTATGTGCAACTATTTTGCTATATTTGTAACATTAAATCAAACTCTTATTCATCATGATCGAATTCAGAATACGTGCCTACGGGCGCATGGAACTGGCGCAACTCTATTCTCCCGAACTTACTGATATTGCCGCTTACCGAAAAATGAAAAAGTGGATAGAGCGGTGTCCCGGACTGCTGCAACGCTTGTACGACCTGGGCTATCAACCGGAGCACCGTTCATATACGCCTTTGGAGGTGAGGGTGATTGTGGATGCATTGGGAGAACCCTAAAGCGGCGCTTTAAGAGGGCTAAAGCTTAGCTTTATGCTCTCTAAAGCGCCGCTTTAGTATCCGTAAAACGCTGTACCGTTATTTATTTGCGGCAGAGGTACAGCAGGTACACTTTTTCAGGGCTCACTCACACACGCACACATGCGCGTTCATATATTCCGTTGCCATCTCCCTTCACTAATATGCCTCGCTGCGTCAGTCGTTTCAACCAAGTGATGGCGGTATTTTTCTTAATTCCGATGGATTCTGCTGTCTCTATCATTTGTGCACGAGTGAAACGGTCGCCCAACTGCGAGAAGAGGAAGTCGCGGTCGGCATTGGAACGTCGGCTGATTTCCGTGGAAGGAAGGAACGAGAGAATGTGTGTGGCATGGCGGTAGAGCGGTTCCGCAAGACGGAGCACTGCGTGGAAATCGTCAGGGGTGATGGCAAGCTTCCAACGGGTGATGATGTTGTCTTTGATGTTATCTTCGGGAATGCCCTTATCCGGAGTCAGTCCCGAGGAGGGAGCGTTCTTCACTTGGTAGGGATGCGGGCTTTCGAGGGCACGTAGCAGGGCCACTATCGACATGATGCGGCATAGATTGACAGCCAGGCGGGCGATGGAGCTGTACATCTCCCTGCCGTTGGCTATGCTTGAGCGTTGGAAGAGGTGGGAGAATTGCGTGTTGAACTCTTTTTTCTGTTCCTCGGTAAGACAGAGCGTATGTATCCCATGTGCTCTAATCTGTTCCACTTCTTTTTTCCATTCCAATCCGAGGTTGGTAAATATTTCTTCGAGATCCAGGTCGTCTTCCAAGAATTGGTTGATCCATTGGTCGATGCCGTAGAGGTAGTAGAACAATTGGCGGGAGAAGGCTCCGTCTTCCGTGGTGGGGATGAAGGATTTCACTTGCGACGGTGTGCCGGAAATGTTGAGGGAGATGTAGCTTTTCTTCACTTCACGGTATTCCTGGTCGGTGCGGCGGTTGTAAGACAGGCAGTCGTGGTCGAAGGCTTTGCGGAGGGTATCGCTCCAATGTCCATGGTCTGCGTTGATGGCGGTAGAGAGGGTATCCGCTTCAGATTCGCAGATAAATCCTATTCCATCAGAATCCATAATATTTTGCAGGATACCTGTGCCGGTGTTGTTACCCGAAATGATGAACATCTTGTTGGCGGGCATTTGCGGTGCGTCCACTTTCGCTCGTTCTTTGCCCAATGCCTCGTAGGCGGCTTTCTCTTTCTTGTAGATTTTCATCTTTGCTGCCACTTCCGCACGGATTTCGTCGTGAATGGGAGTGGCAAGCAGCCGGATGTAAGAGAGGATGCTCTTGCCGGAAGCGGAAGGAGCGATGGCAAAATACTGAAGACAGGGATGCAGGAATTTGCCGCTATAGGAACAGCGCAAGTGTGGGGCGATGGTTGCACCCAGGGCTGTCAATGCTCCTAAAAGCATAACGTCTTTCAGGGCGTCGCTTTTGCCATAGGTAATGATACGTTGCAGGAGTGGGGGCCAGTCGGCTTTGGGGAAGGTGGGCAGTTGTTGCTTCGGTTCACTGCCCGAGAGAAGTTCCTCTTCTCTTTCCTCTTCTTGGGTATTTTCCTCTTTTCCGGTATTTTCGTCATTGTCTACCTTATAACGCGCGCACGTGTGTGTGGAGAAATTTGCCCCTGAATCTTCTGTACCCTTTGTACCCTTTGGCTTGTTCATTACGTCGTCTTGATGGAGCTTGACTCCTGCGATTCCGGCAAGGTGGAAAGCCGTGCCTAGATGTACGTCACCATGTTTTGTGGCGAGTGCGTTGGAGAACACCTGTTCAGTGTGTTCGCGCTGGTACTTGGCAGACAGGCGGCAGAGACGGTGGAAATAGTTGCGCCCGGCTTCGCCGCAGTCTGTGGCGATGGCAAATGCCAGTTGTATGTATTCGATGTAAGTGGGGGCGATGTCTGCTCCTGCTGTTTCAACTGTCTCGGTGAGACGGCGTAGTGATTCGATGTTGTTCATTTTTTCTTAATTTTCTTATGTTAGATGTTTCTGAATAAAGCTTCGGGGTCGTGGCTAAGAAAGCAGGATCTCACAAGGTCTTTGCCGGAGAAATCTACTTTGGTCTTTGTTTCGGAGAAAACAGATGTTTCTGTATTATACGCTGTCTCTACGTACTGCATTGCCCAACTCATGCATTCTGTGATTTGTTTGCCGCTTGTTGCCGTGGATAAATGGTAGGTGGGGACAAAGGCCTTTACACCCAGTCCGCTGGGACTGATAAACGTGAGTACGGGACGGAGGAGCGGGTCGTCATGTAACACACGGCGCATTTCTTCAGTTTCCCGGTAAGAGCGGAAATGGTCCAGGTCTACAATCACCAGCCCTGATGGGGACAGGAGGTATTTGCCGCTGCGGCGGGAGAAGGTGCCGCAGGGAGTTACATAGGGCAAAAGCCTTGTTTTTGCTATGCGTATGTCCGGTGCGTTGCGTACTTGCTCGGTCAGGAGCCTGAGTTCTTCGTTGCTGGTGATCATCTGGAAAACCTGTTCAATGCAGACTTCGCAGAAGGGGGAAAGTGTGGGGGGAGTGAGTATTTGTCCCTGTTTGTCTTTGATAGGGGCGATGGGAGGCATGAAATAGGACATTTTGTAATCGTTTGGCATAATTCTTTGTTATTAAAAATTTAATTATTTACTTTGCATCATATATGTGTGCATTTTGAAACATGGTGTAAATGTAGTAGAAACAAAATAAGCATTATCCTGATATGTTAGGATGAAAGTTAAAATAATTAACCATCATGGTGTAATTTTAATAATAAATAAGTATGAAAAAAGAAAAAGACTATTACGCAGCATTAGGAGCTAGCGTTAGTGAGTTGCTTAAACGCACGTGTTTGACAAATAAGAATGTGTACAAGGCATTGGGGATCGGCCATGATCCTTTGAATGAGTTAAAAAAGGGCTAGATTGCTCATTGGGTAATTACTTAAAAGTGGTGGAATTCTGTTTTGATTATCTTGACGAGGAGGAAATCGAGAGGGTTTTGAACAGGTGGAAACAGCTATATATGAGGTATCGGAAGGAAAAAGAGGAGAGAGAAGAACGCAATGAAAAGCAGGTGAAATAAAAAAAGGCAGGCGAGAAAATTTTCTCGCCTGCTATTTTTTTATAAATGAATTTTGGTGGCTTTATAAAAATAAGAGGAGGAGTGCATGGCAGTTGTCTTATTTGATTTTTTTGGGGATGATTAAAAAAAAAAGTCATATTATATTGTTACTTTATGGAATTTATGTAATTTTGCCTGTAAATTAATATATCTCTAATGAAGAAATGTTAATTTTTTTATGTTACTTGATGTTTCTCTTAATCTTAAATATAGAGAAGCATAAATATTGTGTATATTATATTATCATCCGGAGTATTGTCCGATGTTGTTTTATTAGTACGTTTGATATGTACTTGTGGGGGATTCAGAGGGAAAATAAGGTAAAGACTTAAAGTTAAACTGAATAATACACACTTGAGATGAAACGAACGACTTTTTTTCTGTTGTTAGTCTTGTCTGGGACGTTCTGTTCGCTGGCGAGAGCACAGAAAGTAGCAATTAAGACTAATGTTCTGTATGATGCGTTTTTGAATGTGAATGTAGGCATAGAGGTAGGTTTGGCTCCTCGCTGGACATTCGATTTATCTGCCGATTACAATGGATGGACACTTTCTCACGAGCGGAAGTGGAAGCACTGGCTTTTGCAACCGGAAGCGCGTTATTGGTTCTGCGACCGTTTTGCCGGTCATTTTATGGGTGTCCACGCTTTAGGCGGCCAATATAATGTTGGCGGTCTGAAAAACAACCTTTCTTTTCTAGGTACAGATTTCTCTGTAGTTTCCGACCGTCGTTATCAAGGATGGTTTGCCGGTGCCGGCATTGCATACGGTTATGCATGGATATTGAATAAGCATTGGAATTTGGAAGCCGAACTCGGGCTGGGTTGGGTTTATACACGCTATGATGTTTATCCATGTGCAACTTGCGGCACCAAACTTGCCAAAGGAAAATCGCACAACTATTTTGGTCCCACAAAAGCGGCTGTCAATCTGGTTTATACATTTTAATTCGGTCTGTAGTCATGATTACAATAAACAATAAAATAGCTAAAATAACAGGTAGTGTTTTGTTGTCACTACTTGGTGTGGCTGGTGTAAAAGGACAGCCGCTTATGAATGGGCAAGTGACAGTGCGAAATCTTTTCGTTTCCCATTCGGATGATAAACTCTTCATTTCGATGGATATAGACGTATCCGGTTTGGAGGTTAAGAGCAATCGCGAAGTGATATTTACGCCGGCATTGGCAAGTGATGACAACACGTTGAGCTTGCCTGCTGTGTTGATTGCAGGGCGCAATCGGTATTACCATCATTTACGCAATGATAACTTGAGGCCGGCGACTACGCAAATATACCGTCGCAGCGACGTATCGGTAGTGGAATATCGTACGGTGGTACCTTATGAAAAATGGATGAATACATCTAAACTTGTTACCCTGAATGAAGTGTGCGGATGTTGTGACGAGACGCTTGCCGGCGAAAACGAACCGCTGTTGGCGCTTCGGCTCGAACCGAAGGCGTTTGTGCCTTCTTACATATACATCCGTCCGAAAGCCGAACCTAAAATTAATGTCTTGGAAGGTTCTGCTTATATCGATTTCCCAGTAAATCGTACGGAAATACATGAGAACTACCGCCGTAATCCGGTGGAATTGCAGAAGATTCTTTCCACCATTGATGCTGTACGCAACGATGCCGATACACGCATCATCTCTGTCAGCATCAAGGGATATGCATCGCCCGAAAGTCCGTATTCTAATAACGAGCGCCTTGCCATGGGGCGTACGAAGACACTGAAAGAGTATGTACGCAAACAATATAATTTTGCCGACATGCAATTTATTACCGACTACGAACCCGAGGATTGGGCCGGGCTGGAGCGTTACGTTGAAAGTTCATCTTTGGACAACAAGGCAGGCATCCTTGCCTTGATACGTAGCAATATGGATCCGGACGCCAAAGAACGGAGTATCAAGACTGCCTTCCCGAAGGAGTATGCTTTCTTACTGAAAGAGGTGTATCCGGGGTTGCGCCATTCGGACTATGCCGTGAAGTATGAAGTGCGGGCTTATACTGACGTGGAAGAGATTAAACGTCTCATCAAGACACAGCCGCAGAAGCTAAGCCTCAATGAAATGTATCTTGCTGCACAAGAAATGGAAATTGGCAGTGAGGAGTATAACGAAACATTCGACATCGCTGTGCGTATGTTCCCCGACGATGAAGTGGCTAACCTCAATGCAGCCAATATCGCCATGAGTCGTGGCAGTCTTAAAAGTGCCGAACGCTACCTGCAGAAAGCAGGTGATTCACCGCAAGCCATCTATGCACGCGCCACTCTTGCTGCTTTGAACAAAGATTTTGACACTGCCGAAAAAATGTTTGAAGAAGCTGTGCGTAAAGGAATGCCGGATGCAGAAAAGATGTTAAGGCAAATTGAGGAAATCAAATAAGGAATATTAATTTAAAAATAAGAAAAGATGAAAAAAAGCTGGAGTAAAATTTTAGCAGGCGCTTTATGTTTTGCATTGGCAGCTTGTAACAATGACGACATTGCTACTGTGAATGATGGTGATGTGGAAAACGGAGTTTATATGCGCTTTAGATTGGAACTGCCCCAAACAACCCGCAGTGTAACAGATACTGGGGCAGGGGACGATTATGTTACTTCTAACGGTGGTATAGAAATTGGAACAGATAATGAAAACAAAGTGACAAAAGGTGTATTGGTTGTCTTGACTACACCCGACCGCAAATTTGTTGCGTCTAGCTATGTACGTGGTACTGACGGAACAGAAGGTGCTGATGCCAGCACTTACACCATGGGACTTTCTGAAACGGCATTGCGCGGTCAGGCAGGGAAAGAAGTATTGGTGTATGCCTTTTGCAATCCGACAGATGATTTGATAGAAAAGGCTAATAAATTTAATTCCGGAGAATTGCTGACTGTGGGAAATGCAACCTGTAAATTGTCAGGTGCAGAAAACATAGAGATATGTACAGGTGGGAAATTCTTAATGGCAAATGCAGTTTTACTGTCCCGTGAATTGCCGGATTCTTTTTCAGGATATAAAACGAAAGAATCTGCCTATCCTTTAGGAACTGTGAAAGTGGAACGCGCAGTGGCTCGTTTCGACTACAAGCAAGGACCGTCCGATAGTGAGAATGGAGATAGAGCTACTGCTACTTATCATGTTCTCAAAAATTCGGAAGGTAAACCCATGGTTCAAGTACAGCTGACCGATGCTGCTCTGCTTAATATGAGTAAGGAGTTTTATTATTTGCGCCGCACTTGCAAACAAGATGGCAATGGCAATGCAGATTATACGAAATTCGACCTTTGCGGGCTTGAGACAACTAATAATTATGTAGTGGATTACGACTTTGATGACAAAATCTCTTATACGGGAAGCGAAGATTTAACGGGAAACTTCTTCTATAACTTAGGAAGATTTACCGATAATGGTAATAGTTGGATTTCCGGACAGTTTGACACCAACTCCGAATGGGAATGGGTGAAATTGAGAGATATTATAAACAAAGGAGAAAACGATTCTAACAACTGGCAGGATGCTCCGGATGGCATCGACAAGACCGGTTATCGTATCTGGCGTTATGTGACAGAAAACACGATTCCTTCTCCGCGCAGACAAATGAACGGTATTTCGACCGGTATTGTATTTAAAGGACATATTATCGCTACAGATAATAATCCTGTTGTGAGAGCTGCTATGGCACAAAGAGAACCTCTTTATGTGTACAACAATGCATTATATATTCAGAGTATGTTCGCAGGTTTATCGGAAAACACTGCCGTTAAGAATGATTATAATGCAGTGATGGCTGCAGCTGGCAACGGCAGGCCAACGGATAAGATGTGGACGGACCACGGTTTTACTATCTACACACCCAATAACAACGGTGAGTATGAAGTGTTTTACTATTATTGGAACCGTCACAACAACAACGCAATGCCTGCAGAAATGGGCATCATGGAGTTTGCTGTGGTCCGCAATAATGTTTATAAATTGTGCGTAGACAAGATTTCCATATTGGGACATCCCGCAGATCCGGGCAAAGATCCTGATCCGGTAGATCCGAACGAGCCGGACGAAAACAGTGATGTATACTTCACAGTGTCTGTACAGGTGTTGCCATGGGTAGTTCGCGTCAATAGCATCACATTTGATTGATTAAAACAATGCAAAGTAGAAAACAAAATATAATTTCAAGACTTATGGCTGCGGTGTTTTGTGCCGCAGCTATGGGGCTTGTTTTTTCTTCGTGCGAACGCATCTACGAGGATCTTGATCCTTGTCCGCATGGTGTGTCGTTACGCTTTATCTACGATTATAACCTGGAGTTTGCCAACGCATTCCCGAACCAGGTAGATTGCCTTACTTTGTTTATTTACGACGAAGAAGGCAACTACGTAGACCGCCGTATCGTCACAGGCACCGAATTGCAAAATGAGGACTACCGGATGCAGCTCGACTTGAAGAAAGGCACATATCGCTTTGTGGCCTATGGTGGATTGGCATGCAAGGAGAAAACCTTCTCGCTGCTTCAAGAGCCTGACGCCGGAAGCAATTATACCGATCTGCGGGTAGAAGCCGACTGGCGTCGCGTCGAGTCTGATCTTCCTGAAAAGCGTAAATTGCATGATATGTTTTGGGGTGAGCTCACTCTTGCCACATCCGACCTTTATCAGAAAGGGGTGGTGAAGATGATGAAGAACACCAACAACATCCGTATCGTATTGCAACAAATGAACGGTGAACCGGTGGATGACAAAGAGTATGAGTTTGAAATCACCGACGACAATACTTTGTTTTCGTATGACAACGACTTGCTTCCGAATGGTCCGGTCACCTATACCCCGTGGTCGCAAGGACAAGCTTCGACGGGAGTCATTGAAGGAAACAAAGAGGAAGTGGTGGCTTATGCAGAGTTTTCCACGTCGCGGTTGATGACGAAGAATAGTCCGAAGATGATTATCAAGCGTAAAGCAGACGGAAAGGAAGTGGTCAACATCCCTTTGATTAATTATCTGTTAATACTCAAAAGTGATCATTTTGCCGCGATGCCCCCACAGGAGTTTTTGGACCGGGGATATTACTGGTCGATGATATTTTTCCTTGATTCAAGCCACGAGTGGTTTAAGGTGACTATAAAAGTAAACGATTGGGTAGTCAGAGTCAATAATATAAAATATGAATAAATTCGTATATATTATCCTATTCAGTTTCGTTGTCTGTCTGTTGTCTGCTTGCGGCAGTGACAAAGAGGAGATGAGCCGATTCGGTGGCGATGATGATGCGGTGTGGGTAAATCTCGATATCAATGTTTCGCTTACAGATGTGATGCATTCGGGCATTACCCGCGCCGAAGGCGACGGATACGAAGATGCCGCCAACGGTTACGAATTGATGAGCACACTGCGCATCATCGTAGTGCGTCCTGACAACACTGTAGAAGAAAACCGGTTTATCTCTTTCCGGGATGTACTACAACATTATGGGGATGAACGCTTCAAAGTGCGCGGCAGGGAAACCAAGCGAGTTTATCTGTTTGCAAATGAAAACTCATCAGTAGACATCCAGTCGGAAGACGGTGTTCGGATCCGGTTGAAAGACGAACTGGAGCGGATTAAAAAAGGAGATGCGTTTCCGACGGAGAAGATCGGCAAGCTGATGGTAAAGCTGGATGAAGGCAAACAACTGGAGGTGAAACCTAACTATGTACCCATGAACGAATGTCATACGGTGGAGGTGGGAGAGACCGACCGGAAAGCTGATTTGTTCATCATAAGAACTGCTGTCAAATACTCATTCTATGTCAAGAATGAAAGTTCGCTAGACAAGACTGTCACGGGATATGCCGTTCATAATATGGCCAGACAGGCATATCTCTTGCCACGAGGTGTGAGGTATCGGGACGTAGAGGGAAGCGACGGGACAATTTATAAAGAAATTGAAGCGTTTGAGGTTCCCGAAACGGAATATTATACCTATCGGTTTAATGCCAGTTACTCTTTGCCAAAAAATAAAGAGATCACCCTGTCGCCTTCCTGCTATTTTTTGGAAGGCAAACACGTGTATGAAGATGAAGGAGGAGCGGACGAGAAGAAAAACTATTCGGTAAGCCTTTGGGTAGACGGTGCGGAGCTGAAAGGCTTTTTGGATAACGTGCCCCAATTGCCGCGTAATACGCACGTAAAAGTATACATTACCATTAAAGATACAAGCACGGACTGGAAGGTAGATGTGCGTCCATATACCGAAGTCACATTAGATCCCGATTTCGGGCTATAACCAACGAAGGGAGGATTTCCTTAAAATAATTTTATGCAGGAAAATATGAAACGAAATATTCTTTATAGTCTTACGGGTATGCTGATATTTGTTTTGGCTGCCTGCACGGACGATTGGTTCAACAACAGATACGAACAAATGCCCGAAGGGGAAACCGACGTAAATGCAACGGTAGAGTTTCTTCCTCTTCGCCCGGCTTTGGACGTAAAGACACGCACAGCAGGGGATGCCATCAAAGACATCAACAACCTGTGTGTGCTGCTGTATGATAAAGAAGGAACCCTGACGAAAGTATATTACCTCCTTCCCGACGGTTCTTCTTCTACAGAAGGTAACGACGGTTCTTTCAAGGTGAAAGATGAAGACCGCACAAACAACGACGCAGAAGGGGGACCAACCGCAGAAAGCCGGACTCAGCAAGCTTCCTTCCGATTGTCCGGGGTGCCTTATGGCAATCATTATATATATGCAGTGGCCAATATGGGAAATCTGATGAAAACATCTCATTACCCTGCTATCAGGACTAGGGAAGGACTGAAATCTATCGGCCTGGCATGGCAGGCAGAGAACTGGGTGTCGACGGAAGACGGTGCAAAAAGCAAAGCCATCGCCAACAACCAGATGTTCGGTCATTTCACCACGCTGCCGGATGCCCCCACAGGAGCCAACCGCAATACGGAAGATGCGCTGGTAGCCATCAACAAGAAAGGTATGACGCTGCATGCATGGATACGCCGCGCAGCCTCCAAAGTTACTGTTGCATACGATGCAAGCGCGTTGAAAGAAGGGGTTTTCATTTACCTGAAGTCGGTGCAGATTAAAGATATTCCGACTCATTGCTATTTGGGAAAAGACAATAAGGTGGGAGCGGAAGATGAAGGATATGACTTGCCCTTTCCTGCAAAGGGAGAGGATATGCCTGACGGAGAGGTGATCAAATACTACGAAGGAGATACGGAACCGACAGTGTTTGATGCATCCTATCCGGTACGTTTGTCCACTGGTAAATCTTATTATCCGTGGCCTGTTGAAGAAAACGGAGTGTTACACAAAAAAGGACACGAAGAAACTGCCGACGCCTTGTTTTTCTTCGAAAATATGCAAGGAAAAGGCCCCAGCAAATTGCAGGATGCCGATGGTAATGGAGAACTGGATCATCCCGGATTGCCGGGAGATAATATATTATATCCCGATTATCTGCCGAAAGATGACGTGCCTTATGGCACTTACATCGAAGTAGATGCTTATTACGTTTCCGTCAACCCTGAAAAAGTGGGGAGCGGGAATATCAAATATCGTTTTATGCTTGGAAAAGATGTAAAGACCGACTACAACGCCGAGCGTAACCATCATTATAAACTCACACTGAAATTCAAAAACTTCGCGAATGATGCCGACTGGCACATAGAATATCAGGAGCCGGAACCGGGTATTGAGGTGCCGAATCCTTATTATATATCTTATCTGTATAATCATTCGATGATGTTGCCGCTGAAAGTCAGAACAGGAGGAGGTAAACTCACTCGGATAGATGCTGTAATTTTGGATAATAGATGGGCACCTGATAAGCCTAATGAAGATTATAAGTATTGGTCCAGGATGGACATACCCTATCAAAATCAATGGAATGGTTTTCTATCACTTCGCAAGACAAAGCAAACTGTTATTGTCAAAGAAGATGTTGGAAGCAATGAAGCGTATTATAAAGACCATAATAGGGGAAATCGTTCGTATGATATAATCCAAGAGGATGGAACTTTTGGTTCTGATGAAGAAGGAGGGGATGGTGTTTATACAGTAAGACATGAAGGTGACAGCGTATGTCATGTTTCAATTCCAATGTATACCCGTGCCAAACAGTTGATCAAAGAAACGGGGTATACGGGAAATAACCCGTATGTAGCTTATCAACGTAGGGCAGAAGTGAGAATTGTTGCCACATTGGAGGATGGAACGAAAATCTCTACTGACGGCAAAGACCTTGACGGAAATGAGATACCTAGTCAAAGTGTAGATGATAAAGGGGAAAAGGGAAATCCTGTCATTTATCAAGTACGTCGTATTGTCAATCCGAAAGGGGTTTGGCGTAGTTGTACCAATACGGCCCCTTTCCACGTACAATTGAAACGCCTTCCGAAGGAGAATGAAACAAAGTTTGAAACTTTTACCTCCGAAGGAGTTTGGAAGGCATACGTGGTAGTGACACCCGAAAATAACCGGGATTTTATACATCTTACAAGCAAGGGAACCGGCATTGAAAAAGTAGAAAACGATACTGTGTATGGACGGACGGGGTCTATTGTGGATTTCGACATTAATTTTAATGGTCCGTGTGGAGAAAAAGAAAATCGCTATGCTATTGTGCGGGTAGAATATCATAACTGTACTTGTTATCACTTGATATTTGTAAGGCAAGGATCAGCTCCCGATGATTTGATTGCCGGAGGAACTAAATGGCATGCAATGAATATGAAAACCCGCAGCCGGGAAACCGACTCTCCTTTAGAAGAGGGATCTTTATTTAAATTTGGAAGATGGGACAAGCCCATAGATGCGCAGAATAATGTCAATCCTAAATCTCCATGGAACTATATTGTTCCCAGTGATTTCAAGCCGGTAGGAGATACTGAATTTATAATGGCAAGTGATGATAATACAGGGACTGATAAAGCTAAATGGGGGGATATAATATCCAAAGATACCAATCCATGGGGTACTAACGAAATAGAATTTGGATCTCCGAATTTGCCTTCCGGTGGTAGGATAGCCACTTATGAGGACTTCCGTGTATTGTATGAAAGCGATGATATAGAAATGGGATTTGGTGTGTTATATGGAGATGGTGCAACAGATACCGCGGATGATATAGAAACAGCATACGAGCATCAATATTGGAGGAGTGAAAAGGGACAGTTTGGCATGCGCGGTTGCTTTGTGTATAACAAGACAACCGGGAAGAATCTCTTTTTTCCGGTTGGTGCTTCCGGTTATGGACATAGAAAAGAAGAGCGTGATGGTTCGGAGGATAAAAAAGGTGTTTTGAGATATGCAAGTTTCAGGTACAAAGAGTTTGAAAACGATTCAAGCCCGCTTTTCTATGATTTGTATATGCGACCGGGAGCCGTATACTGGCTGGGAAAACTGAAAAAGAATTATGCAAACGATAGTGAAGTTATTAAAGAACATGGCAAAACATCTGTTTTTGGATGGGACTTTAATTATTTTACGTTTGATTTCTTTCCCATTGCGGCTATAGTGAGAGATGATGCTTGTTTCATCCGTTGCGTAGATTAACAGAATAAACGTGAGTTGAAAACAACAAGTGAAAACATATAAAGTCAAAGAGCAGCAGGCGGGAAAAGTTTCCCGCCTGTTTTTTTGAACGGATATTTTTGTAGCTTTGTGAAAAATATGATGGATATGGAAGATTTCAAATGGATAGTAGCGTAGTTCGTGAAATAATGGACAGAAAATCCCGGCTGAATAAATAAAACGGCCGGGATTTTCTTGTTTAAAATGTTTGTTTGCCATTCTTGAAAAATATCAAATGGTAGCTATATCTTTTCCGTGTGCGATAACGTAAACGCAGAAAATAACAATTTATTATGTAGAAAAAGTGGGAGGAATGCTTCGTAGTTCATAAATAATGATTAAATTTGCCGCGATTTGTAATGCGGAGTTTGCAAAATGACGAATAATACTATAAAGCATCTAGGTATTGTGGAAAACATACAAGGTTCTCATCTGTCGGTGAGGATTGTCCAGACATCGGCTTGCGCGGCTTGTAGCGCAAAGGGGCATTGTTCCTCGGCAGATAGTAAGGACAAAATCATAGATATTATAGATACCGCAGCTTCTTCCTATCAGGTGGGAGAGAAGGTGATGGTGGTCGGCGAAACGTCGATGGGCATGATGGCAGTGGTATTGGCTTTCGTACTTCCTTTCGTACTTCTTATATTTTCATTGTTTCTTTTGATGGCGTGGATAGAGAATGAGTTGTATGCAGCACTTCTTTCTCTGGCTGTCCTTATACCTTATTATTTCGTTTTGTGGCTCAATAAAACGCGACTCAAACAACAATTTTCATTTACTATAAAACCAATAAATAACTAAAAACATTATGAATTTGATTCTGATTGCAGTGATTTCATTGGGAGCTATAGCGCTCGTGCTGGCCGCTATTCTTTATGTGGCTTCCAAGAAATTTGCCGTGTATGAAGACCCGCGGATTGCTCAGGTGGGAGAAGTGCTTCCCCAGGCTAATTGTGGTGGATGTGGCTATCCCGGTTGTAGCGGATTTGCCGACGCTTGCGTCAAAGCCGGTTCGCTGGATGGTAAATTCTGCCCCGTAGGTGGACAACCTGTCATGGCACAAATTGCTGATATCCTCGGACTTGCAGCCGGTGAAGCTGAACCGATGGTAGCAGTGGTAAGATGTAACGGAACGTGTGCCAATCGTCCGCGTACCAACCAATATGATGGTGCGAAGAGTTGTGCTATTGCCGCTTCGCTGTATGGTGGGGAAACGGGATGTAGTTACGGATGTCTGGGGTGTGGTGACTGTGTGGCTGCTTGTCAGTTCGATGCCATCCACATGAATCCTGAAACGGGACTTCCGGAAGTGGATGAAGCGAAATGTACCGCTTGTGGCGCCTGTGTGAAGGCTTGTCCGAAGGCGATCATCGAAATCCGTCCGCAAGGAAAGAAGTCACGCCGCGTGTATGTCTCTTGTGTGAATAAAGACAAGGGAGCGGTGGCACGTAAGGCTTGTACAGTGAGCTGTATCGGCTGTGGCAAGTGTGTGAAGACTTGTCCGTTCGAGGCTATTACGCTGGAAAACAATTTGGCTTACATTGATCCGAACAAGTGTAAATCTTGCCGGAAATGTGTGGAAGTTTGTCCGCAGAATAGCATTATCGAGTTGAATTTCCCGCCGCGGAAACCGAAAGAAGAAGCTCCGGCTGCTCCGAAACCGGCTGCTGTTTCTAAAGAAGCGGTGGAGACTCCTGCATCGGCTGCAAAAGTGGAAACTCCTGCTGCAAAGGCTACAGAAGCTCCGAAAGTAACAGAATAATAACAGAAAAAAATACAGAACTGTATGTTAAAGACATTTTCAATTGGTGGAGTTCATCCACACGAAAATAAATTGTCGGCACATCAACCTATTATCACAGCGGAAGTTCCTGCAAAGGCTGTTATTTTGCTGGGGCAGCACATCGGTGCGCCTGCAAAACCGGTTGTAGCGAAAGGGGATGTGGTAAAGGTAGGCACACGGATTGCCGAACCTGCCGGCTTTGTTTCGGCAGCAATTCACTCTTCGGTCAGTGGTAAAGTGGCGAAGATTGATACCATAGTCGATGCCAGCGGTTATGCGAAACCTGCCATCTTCATTGATGTGGAAGGCGACGAATGGGAAGAAACAATCGACCGTAGCACCACACTGGTGAAAGAGTGTGAACTTTCCGCAGAAGAGATCGTGAAGAAGATTGCCGATGCCGGAATCGTAGGTCTGGGCGGTGCTTGTTTCCCTACGCAGGTGAAACTTTGTCCTCCTCCTTCTTTCAAGGCTGAATGTGTGATTATCAATGCCGTAGAGTGTGAACCTTACCTGACTGCCGACCACCAGCTGATGCTGGAACACGCGGAAGAAATTATGGTAGGTGTTTCTATCCTGATGAAAGCGGTGAAAGTGAACAAGGCATTTATCGGAATCGAAAATAATAAGCCGGATGCTATCGAACTGATGACCAAAGTGGCTTCCAGCTATGCAGGTATCGAAGTAGTGCCCTTGAAGGTGAAATATCCGCAAGGAGGTGAAAAGCAGCTGATTGACGCGATTACCAAACGTCAGGTGGCGAGCGGTGCATTGCCTATCTCTACGGGAGCAGTCGTGCAGAACGTGGGAACAGCATTTGCCGTTTATGAAGCTGTACAGAAAAATAAGCCGTTGTTCGAACGTGTGATTACCGTGACAGGAAAGTCGGTTGCGAAACCTTCCAACTTCCTGGCTCGTATCGGTACACCGATGAAACAGTTGATTGACGCTTGCGGTGGTCTGCCCGAAGATACGGGTAAGGTGATCGGTGGCGGTCCGATGATGGGTAAGGCGTTGGTAAATATCGAGGTTCCTACTGCGAAGGGCAGTTCCGGCATCCTGATTATGAACCGGAAGGAAGCCAAACGTGGTGAAGCTCAAACCTGCATCCGTTGCGCGAAGTGCGTGAGTGCCTGTCCGATGGGACTGGAACCGTACTTGCTCGGAGCTTTGTCCGAAAACGGAGATTTTGAAACAATGGAAAAAGAAAGAATCATGGATTGTATTGAGTGTGGCTCTTGCCAGTTCACTTGTCCTGCCAACCGTCCGCTGCTCGACTACTGTCGTCTGGGCAAAGGCAAAGTTGGTGCTATGATTCGTGCACGTCAAGCTAAAAAATAACGAATATGGAAAATAAATTAATCGTATCACTATCACCCCACGTTCATGGAGGAGACAGCGTACAGAAAAATATGTATGGCGTGCTGATCGCACTGATTCCGGCTTTTCTGGTGTCTCTCTATTTCTTCGGACTGGGTGCCCTGATTGTCACGGCTACTTCCGTTGCAGCTTGTTTGTTCTTCGAATGGGCGATCGGGAAATATTTAATGAAGAAACCTACTACCACCATCTGCGACGGCTCTGCCATCATCACAGGTGTGTTGCTGGCATTCAACTTACCGTCTAATCTTCCTATCTGGATTATCATTCTGGGTGCACTGTTTGCTATCGGTGTAGGCAAAATGTCTTTTGGCGGATTAGGCTGCAATCCTTTCAATCCGGCACTGGCAGGACGTGTGTTCCTGTTGCTTTCTTTTCCGGTGCAGATGACCAGCTGGCCGGTAGTCGGACAGTTGACCGCTTATACGGATGCTACCACCGGTGCCACTCCGCTGGCATTGATGAAACAAGCGATTCATGCTGCAGATAAAAGTGCGGCTATGGATGCTTTAAACCAGATTCCGGATGCATTGAGTTTGCTGATCGGACAGAATGGCGGATGCTTGGGTGAAGTGAGTGCATTGGCTCTATTGATCGGACTGGTTTATATGCTCTGGAAGAAGATCATCACGTGGCATATTCCTGTGTCTATCCTGGCTACCGTGTTTATCTTTGCAGGTATCATGCACCTGGCAGATCCGGAAAAATATGTTTCTCCGATATTGCAGTTGCTCTCCGGTGGTCTGATGCTGGGTGCTGTCTTTATGGCAACCGACTATGTGACTTCTCCGATGAGTAAGAAAGGAATGTTGATTTATGGTGTATGTATCGGTCTGCTGACGGTTGTCATCCGTCTGTTCGGTGCTTATCCCGAAGGTATGTCGTTCGCCATCCTGATTATGAATGCGTTCACTCCGCTGATTAACACCTATTGTAAACCAAAACGCTTTGGGGAGGTAGCGAAGAAGAAATGAAAAAGTTAGAATCATCTTTAAAGAATATGTTGCTGGTACTTACGGGCGTGACTGCTGTCTCCGTAGCGTTGCTGGCTTATGTAAATGAACTGACAAAAGGCCCCATTGCCGAAGCGAATGCGAAGACACTGAACGAGGCTTTGAAAAAGGTTCTTCCCGAATTTACCAATAATCCGGTAGCGGAAAGCGATACGATCTTCAGCGAGAAAGACGGAAAGAAGAACGTTGACTTTATCGTTTATCCGGCCAAAAATGGCGAAGAACTTGTAGGAACGGCCGTCGAAGCTAAATCAATGGGATTTGGCGGCGAACTGAAAGTACTGGTAGGCTTTAACGCCGAAGGTAAAATCTATAATTACTCGTTACTCGCTCACGCGGAAACTCCGGGACTGGGCTCTAAAGCCGACAAATGGTTTGGAGCATACGACCCGGCCAAGGGAGAACAGGCTGTGTCTCATGAAGAGAGTAAAAAGTCTATTTTGGGGATGAATCCGGGTGAAGCTCCGTTGACTGTCAGCAAAGATGGGGGAGCGGTGGATGCCATTACAGCTTCTACCATTACTTCACGTGCGTTTTTGAATGCTGTAAATGCTGCTTATCAGGCTTATAAAGCCGAAGGTGGTGAGGTGAACGGTGTCAGCGGTGCTTCTCAAAAGGCTACAGGTGCAGACGCTGCTACGGGAGCTACGATAAAAGTTGAACTTACTGATTCGGTCAGTGCTAAATAAGAAAGGAGACAGATATGAATAACTTTAAAGTAATGATGAACGGGATTATCAAAGAGAATCCTACGTTTGTACTCCTGCTCGGTATGTGTCCTACATTGGGTACGACTTCGTCGGCCATCAATGGTATGGGTATGGGACTGGCTACCATGTTCGTTTTGATCTGCTCGAATGTGGTGATCTCTTTAATCAAGAACCTGATTCCGGATATGGTGCGTATCCCGTCGTTTATCGTGGTGATCGCATCTTTCGTAACCTTGCTTCAAATGGTGATGCAGGCATACGTGCCGGGACTGTACGCTACGCTCGGACTTTTCATCCCGTTGATTGTAGTGAACTGTATTGTGTTGGGACGTGCCGAAGCATTCGCCGCCAAGAATAACGCAGTTGCTTCTATGTTTGACGGTATCGGCATGGGACTTGGTTTCACCATTGCTCTGACATTGCTGGGTGCTGTCCGCGAATTTCTGGGAACCGGTAAGATTTTCGATCTGACCATCATGCCGGAAGAATATGGAATGTTGGTATTTGTATTGGCTCCGGGTGCTTTCATCGCTTTGGGATACCTCATTGCGCTGATTAACAGTTTCAAGAAAGCCTAATTCAATTAAATAAGAAAAGAATATGGAATATATATTGATATTTATTTCGGCAATCTTTGTAAACAACATCGTGTTGTCGCAGTTCCTGGGTATCTGTCCGTTCCTGGGCGTATCCAAGAAGGTGGAAACTGCGATGGGTATGAGCGCTGCAGTTGCTTTCGTGTTGACTATCGCTACCATCGTTACTTTCCTGATTCAGAAGTTTGTGTTGGATGTCTTCGGGCTGGGATATTTGCAGACCATTACGTTCATTCTGGTCATTGCCGGATTGGTACAGATGGTGGAAATCATTCTGAAAAAAGTATCGCCTGCTCTGTATCAGGCTTTGGGCGTGTTCTTGCCTTTGATTACAACCAACTGTTGTATTCTTGGTGTGGCTATCCTGGTGATTCAGAAAGACTACGACCTGCTGACAGGTGTTGTGTACGCGTTTTCTACGGCCATCGGTTTTGGTCTGGCACTGGTGCTTTTTGCCGGATTGCGCGAACAGATGAGTCTTGTGAAAGTTCCGAAAGGAATGCAAGGCACTCCGATTGCCTTGATTACCGCCGGTTTGCTTGCTATGGCATTCATGGGATTCTCCGGCGTGGTGTAAGGATTTACAGTTGATAATTAAATAGGGGATTGGAAACTCTGCTGTATGGCGACATACAGCTTTGGGTTTCCAATTCTTTTTTATACCTGATTGCCACCAAATCGTACCTAAATTACTTTTCAGCAAATAAAATTGTGGCAAATTATTGCTATTCCATTTTATTTCCATACATTTGTAACTCAAACAATAATAAGCCGAGAAACTAACCATTTTTATAAAGTATATGAAAGAAAGAATTTTAGTAACAGGCGGGACAGGATACATAGGGTCTCATACTGTTGTAGAACTACAAAACAGTGGATATGAAGTAATCATCATCGATAATTTATCAAATTCAAGTGCTGACGTTGTTGACAATATAGAGAAAGTTTCCGGTATTCGCCCAGTTTTTGAAAAGCTGGATTGCCTGGACTTTGCCGGTCTTGATGCAGTATTTACAAAATATAAAGGAATTAAGGCGATCATTCACTTTGCAGCGAGCAAAGCAGTAGGAGAATCGGTACAGAAACCGTTGCTTTACTACCGTAATAATCTGGTTTCTTTGATTAACCTTCTCGAACTGATGCCAAAACATGGAGTAGAAGGTATTGTGTTCTCTTCTTCCTGTACAGTATACGGCCAGCCGGATGAACTGCCGGTGACAGAAAAGGCTCCGATTAAGAAAGCGGAATCGCCATACGGAAATACGAAACAGATCAATGAAGAGATTATTCGTGATACGGTAGCTTCAGGTGCTCCGATCAATGCGATTATGCTGCGCTATTTCAATCCGATTGGTGCGCATCCTACGGCATTGCTGGGTGAACTGCCTAATGGGGTTCCTCAAAACCTGATTCCATATCTGACCCAAACCGCCATCGGTCTCCGTGAGAAACTAAGTGTGTTTGGTGATGATTATGATACACCGGACGGTTCTTGTATCCGTGACTTTATCAATGTTGTTGACTTGGCTAAAGCCCACGTGATTGCTATTCGTCGTATCTTGGAAAAGACACAAAAAGAAAAAGTGGAAGTGTTCAATATCGGTACAGGACGTGGCGTTTCTGTATTGGAATTAATAAATGGCTTTGAAAAAGCCACCGGCGTAAAATTGAATTATCAGATTGTCGGACGTCGTGCAGGCGACATTGAAAAAGTTTGGGCGAATCCGGATTTCGCAAACCAGGAACTGGGTTGGAAGGCTGTAGAAACTTTGGAAGATACTTTACGTTCTGCATGGAACTGGCAGCTGAAACTCCGTGAAAGAGGGATTCAATAAAAGAGATTTGTTTTAAAATAAACATAAAAGATTAAACAAATCGTGCATGCGATTTGTTTATCTGATGCTAATCGACCTGAAGCTGTTTATGAGTATGCGAATATACGTAAATAGTACTTATGCCTCCCCGGCATAGACAGGAAAGATTGCATAGTAGTTTTGTCGTGTTTTATTTTGTGTTTGTGTTGTGACGGTACTACGACGTGAGTCGTGGTACCGTTTTTTGTTCGCCCAGTATGGGCGAACAAAACTATGTTTATAGCTTTCCTTTGAAACAGAAAACGTCGCTTTCTCCCATTGTTTCCGGTAAAGAAGTTCCGGAGGCGAACAGTCCGAACACTGAAGAGCCGGAGCCGCTCATGGAGGCGTAGATCGCTCCTTGATGATAGAGTTCTCTTTTAATTTCCCCAATAACGGGATGTTGCGGGAATACACTTGCTTCAAAATCATTGATTAGGATATCCTTCCATTCTGCAACTGGACGCAGGATTGCCTCTTTGACCGGATATTCCGGACGGTGAGGATGAATATTTGAAAAAGCTTCCCGGGTAGAAACGAAAACGTTCGGTTTGACAATCATGATTTGGTAACCGCTTAATGAAAGCTCGATTGGTGAGAACAGGTTTCCGATTCCTTCGGCATAGGTCGGCTTGTTTTTAATAAAGAAAGCACAGTCCGCTCCCAAAGTGGCGGCATATACCTCCAGCTGTTCTTCGGATAATTCCAGCTGAAAATGATCGTTGAGCAACTTTAGCATAAAAGCGGCATCGGATGAACCGCCCCCCAGTCCGGCTCCCGAGGGAATATGCTTATACAAATGAATTTCGACAGGGGGAAGATGAAACTCCTTATCCAGCAATGAATAGGCCTTTGCCACCAGGTTGTCTTCCGGATTGCCGGCTATCTCCATGCCATACTGGTGGAGGGTAATCTTCTTTTCTGTTTCAGAAGAAGTACGGATTTCGAGAGCGTCTTCGAGGGCTACCGGATAGAATACGGTTTCCAGATTGTGATATCCGTCCGGGCGTTTTTCCGTGATGGAAAGTCCCAGGTTTATTTTGATATTAGGAAAAGCGAGCATAAGGTTATTTACTATTTTTCAATTTACGATTTACTATTTGCAGTGCTGCACATGACAATTAATCATGTGTTGAATGTAATTCGGGAGCAAAGTTAGTAAAATCTTCATTTTTCCTTATCCATTCTTCATGATTATATTCTATCTTTGTCGTCCCGACTGGAAAAACTCTGTTATAAAGGAGTCTGTCCGGTCGGAAAATAGTAAATAGTAAATTGTAAAATAGTAAATACCTCGATGGCCGAACAGAAAAGAAATACCCGCAATACAAAGTCTACTAAGGTACAACCGGTAAATGATTATGGACGTATTCAGCCGCAGGCACCTGAACTGGAAGAAGCAGTTCTGGGAGCTTTGATGATTGAAAAGGATGCTTACTCATTGGTGAGTGAGATTCTTCGTCCCGAATCTTTTTACGAACGCCGGCATCAGTTGATTTATTCTGCTATCACCGATCTTGCGGTGAATCAGAAGCCGGTGGATATTCTGACTGTAAAGGAACAACTTAGCAAACGCGGAGAATTGGAAGAGGTGGGAGGCCCGTTCTATATTACTCAATTGAGTAGTAAGGTGGCTTCATCAGCGCATATTGAGTATCACGCTCGTATTATTGCACAGAAATCTCTAGCGCGTGAGCTGATTACGTTTACGAGCAATATCCAGAGTAAAGCGTTTGATGAAACGCTGGATGTGGACGACTTGATGCAGGAAGCGGAAGGTAAACTTTTTGAGATTTCGCAGCAGAACATGAAAAAGGATTATACGCAGATCAATCCGGTGATTGACGAAGCCTATAAGCTGATTCAGAAGGCTGCGGCGCGAACCGACGGTTTGAGTGGTCTTGAGAGTGGTTTTACAAAGCTCGACAAGATGACTTCCGGTTGGCAGAATTCCGACCTTATCATTATCGCTGCACGTCCTGCGATGGGTAAGACCGCCTTCGTCCTTTCTATGGCTAAGAATATTGCTGTCGATTATCGGAACCCGGTGGCGTTGTTCTCTCTTGAAATGAGTAACGTTCAGTTGGTGAACCGTTTGATTGCGAATGTCTGCGAGATTGAGAGTGGAAAGATCAAGAGCGGACAGTTGGCCGGTTATGAGTGGCAACAGCTGGACTATAAACTGAAGAATCTGATGGATGCACCGCTTTACGTGGATGATACTCCGTCTCTGTCTGTATTTGAACTTCGAACGAAAGCGCGTCGTCTGGTACGTGAACATGGGGTGAGAATCATTATTATTGACTACCTTCAGTTGATGAATGCGAGCGGTATGGCGTTTGGTAGCCGTCAGGAAGAGGTTAGTACCATTTCCCGTTCGTTGAAAGGGCTGGCGAAAGAGTTGAATATTCCGATTATCGCACTGTCGCAGTTGAATCGTGGTGTGGAAAGTCGTGAAGGTATTGATGGTAAACGTCCGCAGTTGAGTGACCTTCGTGAATCGGGAGCCATCGAGCAGGATGCCGATATGGTGTGCTTTATCCACCGTCCGGAATACTATAAGATTTATCAGGATGATCGTGGTAATGACCTGCGTGGTATGGCGGAGATTGTCATCGCCAAGCATCGTAATGGTGCGGTAGGCGAGGTGTTGCTCCGGTTTAAGGGAGAATTTACCCGTTTCTCCAATCCAGAGGACGATATGGTTATCCCGATGCCGGGTGAGCCTGCCGGGGCTATGTTAGGATCGAAAATGAATACAGGTAATGCAGGTTCCGTACCTCCTCCCGCGCCTGATTTTGCGCCACAGACGGACAATCCGTTCGGAGCACCGGGGGATGGACCTTTGCCGTTCTAGTTGCGCATTATTTCACCACAGAGGACGCGGAGGACACAGAGTTCTTTCTTTTTACTAAGTACTCATGTTTAATTAGTTTGTGAATTAATTATACACATTTGCTTATTACGGATTTACACTTATTTTTCATCTTCCCGGTGTCCTCTGTGTCCTCTGCGTCCTCTGTGGTGAAATAACGCGCAATTTTTTATCAAACCTTCTCGGTCAACCGAAAAATCTTATTAACTTTGCGAATCTTTTTGAGAAACAATAAAAAATTAAGTATATGAATATCTCTTATAACTGGCTGAAAGAGTATGTCAACTTCGACCTGACGCCCGATGAAACGGCTGCTGCGTTGACTTCTATCGGCTTGGAAACAGGTGGTGTAGAAGAAGTGCAAACCATTAAAGGTGGTTTGGAAGGACTTGTGATCGGTGAAGTGCTGACCTGCACGGAACATCCTAATTCTGACCATTTGCATATTACTACTGTTAATCTGGGAGACGGTGAACCGGTACAGATTGTTTGTGGTGCCCCGAATGTGGCTGCCGGACAGAAAGTGGTGGTAGCTACTTTAGGTACGAAACTTTATGACGGTGACGAATGTTTTACCATCAAGAAATCAAAAATCCGTGGGGTAGAATCTACAGGTATGATTTGTGCTGAAGACGAAATCGGGATCGGTACGGATCATGCAGGTATCATCGTATTGCCGGAAACTGCTGTTCCGGGTACGCTTGCCAAGGATTATTATAATATCAAGAGCGATTATGTACTGGAAGTGGACATCACGCCTAACCGTGCGGATGCCTGCTCTCACTATGGGGTAGCTCGTGACCTGTATGCTTATCTGATTCAGAACGGTCGTCAGGCAACTTTACAACGCCCGTCAGTGGATGGCTTTAAAGTGGAAAACCAGGACTTGAATATCGAAGTGAAGGTTGAAAACAGCGAAGCTTGTCCGCATTATGCCGGTGTTACCGTGAAAGGTGTAACGGTGAAGGAGAGTCCGGAATGGCTGCAAAACAAATTGCGCCTGATCGGTGTGCGTCCTATTAATAATGTAGTGGATATTACGAACTATATCGTTCATGCTTTCGGTCAGCCGTTGCATTGCTTCGATGCCGGAAAGATTAAAGGCAATGAAGTGATTGTGAAAACAATGCCCGAAGGTACTCCGTTCGTTACGTTGGATGAAGTGGAGCGTAAGTTGAACGAACGCGACCTGATGATTTGCAACAAGGAAGAGGCCATGTGTATTGCCGGCGTATTCGGCGGACTGGACTCCGGTTCTACGGAAGCTACGACAGACGTATTCATCGAAAGTGCTTATTTCCATCCTACATGGGTGCGTAAGACGGCTCGTCGTCATGGTTTGAATACGGATGCTTCTTTCCGTTTCGAACGTGGTATCGATCCGAACGGCGTGATTTATTGTCTGAAACTAGCTGCTTTGATGGTGAAAGAACTGGCTGGCGGTACGATTTCTTCTGAAATAAAAGATGTATTCACTACCCCTGCACAGGATTTTATCGTCGATCTTGCTTACGAAAAAGTACATTCTTTGGTAGGTAAAGTGATTCCGGTAGAGACAATCAAGAGCATTGTGACCAGCCTGGAAATGAAGATTACCAATGAAACGGCAGAAGGACTGACATTGGCTGTTCCTCCTTATCGTGTAGACGTGCAGCGTGATTGTGATGTGATTGAAGATATTCTTCGTATCTATGGATATAATAATGTGGAAATTCCGACTACGTTGAACTCCAGTCTGACTACAAAGGGTGAGCACGACAAGTCGAATAAATTGCAGAATCTGATTGCAGAACAACTGGTGGGCTGTGGATTCAATGAAATTCTGAACAACTCACTGACTCGTGCTGCTTATTATGATGGGTTGGAGGCTTATCCGTCCAATCACCTGGTGATGTTGCTCAATCCGTTGAGTGCTGATCTGAACGCTATGCGTCAGACCTTGCTGTTCGGCGGACTGGAAAGCATTGCTCATAACGCCAATCGTAAGAACGCTGATTTGAAATTCTTCGAATTCGGTAACTGTTATTATTTCAATGCTGACAAGAAGAACGAAGAGAAGGTACTGGCTCCTTACTCGGAAGATTATCACCTGGGCTTGTGGGTAACCGGTAAGAAGGTTTCCAATTCATGGGCGCATGCGGATGAGAACAGTTCGGTGTATGAATTGAAGGCTTATGTAGAAAATATATTGAAGCGTCTGGGACTGGATTTGCACAATCTGGTTGTCGGTAATCTGACAGACGATGTTTTTGCTGCTGCACTCTCTGTCAACACGAAGGGCGGAAAACGTCTTGCTTCTTTCGGTATTGTAACTAAGAAGCTGTTGAAAGCATTTGATATCGACAATGAAGTATATTACGCCGACTTGAACTGGAAGGAATTGATGAAAGCCATCCGTTCTGTGAAGATCAGCTACAAGGAAATTTCCAAATTCCCTGCTGTGAAACGCGACTTGGCATTGTTGCTTGATAAGAATATACAATTTGCCGAAATCGAAAAGATTGCATACGAAACAGAGAAGAAGCTGTTGAAAGAGGTGGAGCTTTTCGATGTATATGAAGGTAAGAACCTCGAAGCGGGTAAGAAGTCGTATGCGGTGAGCTTCCTGCTTCAGGATGAAAACCAGACTTTGAATGATAAGATGATTGATAAGATCATGTCGAAACTGGTGAAGAACCTGGAAGATAAATTGGGTGCCAAACTTAGATAAACTTAAAATTGTCATTATTAAAAATATAAACCAATGGGAAGAGCATTTGAATATAGAAAGGCCGCTAAACTGAAAAGATGGGGCCACATGGCTAAAACTTTTACAAGACTGGGTAAACAAATCGCTATCGCTGTAAAGGCAGGCGGTCCGGAACCTGAAAACAACCCGACGCTGCGTTCGGTGATCGCTACTTGTAAGCGTGAAAACATGCCGAAGGATAACATTGAACGTGCTATCAAAAACGCAATGGGTAAAGACCAGAGCGACTACAAGAGCATGACTTATGAAGGATACGGCCCTCATGGTATTGCTGTGTTTGTAGATACATTGACAGACAACACAACTCGTACGGTGGCTGATGTTCGTTCGGTATTCAATAAGTTCGGTGGCAATCTGGGTACAATGGGTTCTCTTGCGTTCCTTTTCGACCACAAATGTGTGTTCACTTTCAAGAAGAAAGACGGATTGGATATGGAAGAACTGATTCTCGATCTGATCGACTATGACGTGGAAGATGAATATGAAGAAGATGATGAAGAGGGAACAATTACTATCTATGGTAATCCTAAGAGCTACGCCGCTATTCAGAAACATTTGGAAGAATGTGGCTTTGAAGATGTCGGTGGAGATTTCACTTATATCCCGAACGACTTGAAAGAGGTTACTCCGGAACAACGCGAAACATTGGATAAGATGATCGAACGTCTGGAAGAATTTGATGACGTGCAGACTGTCTATACCAACATGCAACCGGAAGAAGGGGAAGAGTAAAGTAAAGTTATGGAATATGTTTATAAGACCCAGGGAACTTGCAGCACGAATATCGAACTGAATGTGGAAGATGGAGTGGTGAAGGAAGTTGCTTTCTGGGGAGGATGTAATGGTAACCTTCAAGGTATTTCCCGCCTTGTGAGAGGAATGAAGGTGGAGGATGTTATTACAAAACTCGAAGGAGTGCGTTGTGGTGGCAGGCCGACATCTTGTCCCGATCAATTATGTCATGCATTGCATGAGATGGGATATTGATTGATCTTCATTTATGTAAATTATATATTGATTTGTGACCTCTGGCAATTGGTTTGTCGGAGGTCATTTTTTTTGCAGAAAGTCCTTATTTCCTTTTCTCGAGTAGTCCTTACTCAATCCTTTTATAATAATGCCCTCACAATTAGTGTATCATCTGTGTCCATAGGTCATCTACTTATTGGTCGGTATTTTGAACTAAAATTGATTCTCACTCGTTATTTATAAGTATATTTGTACTGGATAAACTATTATGCAAAAATGAAGAATATTTTTCAAGACTTAAGACGGAAAGATCATAAACGCTATCTGGGTGGACTGGATGTTTTTAAATATATTGGTCCGGGGCTGCTGGTTACTGTAGGATTTATTGATCCGGGAAACTGGGCTTCTAATTTCGCCGCCGGTTCCGAATTCGGCTATTCCTTGCTTTGGGTAGTTACCTTGTCTACCATCATGCTGATTGTCCTTCAGCACAACGTTGCTCACTTGGGAATCGTTACCGGACTTTGCCTTTCGGAGGCGGCCACTAAGTACACCCCTAAATGGGTGTCACGACCTATTCTTGGCACAGCAGTACTGGCGTCAATCTCTACTTCCCTAGCGGAAATTCTGGGAGGTGCCATCGCGTTGGAAATGTTATTGGATATTCCTATTATATGGGGAGCTGTATTGACTACGCTTTTTGTCTCCATCATGCTTTTCACTAATTCGTATAAAAAGATAGAACGTTCCATCATTGCGTTCGTTTCTGTTATCGGGCTTTCATTTATTTATGAATTGTTTCTGGTGGAAATAGACTGGCCGGCTGCAACGGCGGGGTGGGTGACTCCTTCTTTCCCGAAAGGCAGTATGTTGATTATCATGAGTGTGTTGGGAGCGGTAGTGATGCCTCATAATCTGTTCCTTCATTCGGAGGTGATACAGAGTCACGAGTACAATAAGAAGGATGATGCTTCTATTAAGAAGGTATTGAAATATGAGTTGTTTGACACTCTTTTCTCAATGATTGTCGGTTGGGCGATTAACAGTGCCATGATTCTGCTGGCGGCCGCCACTTTCTTTAAGAGCGGTATTCAGGTAGAGGAACTGCAACAGGCTAAGTCTTTGCTCGAACCTTTATTGGGAAGTAATGCGGCAATCGTATTTGCATTGGCATTGCTGATGGCGGGCATTTCGTCAACTATTACGAGCGGAATGGCGGCAGGTTCTATTTTTGCGGGTATTTTCGGCGAGTCTTATCATATCAAGGACAGTCACTCGCAGGTGGGAGTTCTCTTGTCTTTGGGAATTGCCTTATTGCTGATTTTCTTTATTGGAGATCCGTTTAAAGGATTGATTATTTCGCAGATGGTACTTAGTATTCAATTGCCTTTTACCGTGTTCTTACAGGTGGGACTGACGTCTTCCCGAAAGGTGATGGGCGATTATGTCAATAGTCGTTGGAGTACGTTCGTGTTGTACTCGATTGCTATTATCGTTTCGGTACTGAACATTATGCTTTTGTTTTCATAAAATGAACATGAACTTATAAATATAGAATGATGAAAATTATTACTTATAACGTGAACGGACTACGTGCTGCCGTATCTAAAGGGTTACCGGAATGGCTGGCACAGGAGAATCCTGATATTCTTTGTCTGCAAGAGACGAAACTGCAACCGGACCAATATCCGGGAGAAGTGTTTGAAGCATTGGGCTACAAGTCTTATTTGTACTCGGCGCAGAAGAAGGGATACAGTGGAGTGGCTATACTTACCAAGCGGGAACCGGACCATGTGGAATATGGGATGGGAATGGAAGCATACGATAATGAAGGACGTTTCATCCGTGCGGACTTCGGAGACTTGTCGGTAGTCAGCGTTTACCATCCTTCGGGAACGAGCGGAGATGAACGCCAGGCCTTTAAAATGGTCTGGTTGGAAGATTTCCAGAAATATGTGATGGAGTTGCAGAAGTCTCGTCCCAACTTGATTCTTTGTGGCGATTATAATATCTGTCACGAGCCGATTGATATTCATGACCCTGTCCGGAACGCGACCAACAGCGGTTTCCTTCCTGAAGAACGGGAATGGATGACGCGTTTCCTGTCTGCGGGATATGTGGACTCTTTCCGTACGCTTTGTCCGGAGAAACAGGAATATACCTGGTGGAGCTATCGTTTTAATTCGCGTGCCAAGAATAAAGGCTGGAGAATTGATTATTGTATGGTCAGCGAGCCGGTACGCCCGCTGTTGAAACGGGCGTATATCCTGAATGAGGCCGTACATTCCGACCATTGTCCGATGGCTCTGGAAATATTATAGAATGGTAATACTCAATTTACGGGTGTCTCCTCCGTCGCGAAACTCGCCGAGGTAGACGCCTTGCCATGTACCTAAGTTCAAACGGTGGTTTTTGATGGGGATGGTGACCGAGCTTCCTATCAGGGAGGCTTTTATATGGGCACTCATATCGTCAGGGCCTTCAAGGGTATGGATGAAGTAGGGAGCACCGTCGGGGACAAGTTTATTAAAAAACGTCTGAAAGTCATGCCGTACGTCCGGGTCTGCATTTTCGTTGATAGTCAGTCCGGCAGAAGTGTGTTTGATAAAGACTACCAGCAGGCCGCTTTCAGGAAGTGGGGGTAGCTGTGAGACAATATCGCGCGTGATTAGATGAAATCCGCGCGAATAATGAGGTAGTTGGATGTCAAATGTTGTAGCCATATATATTTTAGCTTTTTAAAATTTGGATGGTGGATTCAGATCCACATACGGATCTTTGACGGCTGATTCCATCATCGCGTTGATTGTGATTCCTGTGTCTTCTTTATAATTCCTTCTTTTGTTCCATTCACGTATGTCCTTAAGAGTGACATCACGTTTCTTTCTGTTTTGAGGGAAATTACTCTTTTTTTTCCTATCGGCATATTCATCCTTTCTGGCTGCGCTCATCATAGCTTGGATGGCAATGGCTGTCGATTCTTTATATGAAATAGTTTTGTTCATATTTTCTTTTTTTTGATTTTAATCTTTACGCCCTATCTGATACAAAGATACTTTTTTATACTTTTGCACAAAATAAAAATGCAAAATAGTTTATGGAAGATAGAATACAGAAAGCAGTGGAGCTTTTTAAGAGTGGATATAACTGCTCACAGTCGGTGGTAGCGGCTTTTGCGGACATGTATGGATTTACACAGGAACAGGCATTGCGTATGAGTGCTTCTTTTGGCGGGGGCATCGGACGGATGCGTGAAACGTGTGGAGCTGCCTGCGGCATGTTTCTGGTGGCAGGCTTGGAAACCGGTGCTACGGAAGCAACTGACCGGGAAGGAAAAGCTGCCAATTATGCGGTAGTGCAAGAACTGGCGGCTGAATTTAAGAAGCGTAACGGCTCGCTGATTTGTGGCGAATTGTTGGGATTAAAGAAAAAAGAGCCCGTCTCCACTATTCCGGAAGAGCGTACTGCTCAATATTATAGCAAGCGTCCCTGTGCAAAAATGGTTGAGGAAGCGGCAAGAATTTGGTCTGAATATCTCGAAAAGCATCCAAAATGAGCTCCTAAAATGCTTTTTTATTACAAAAACGGTAAAAAAGTGCTCAATAAAGTGTTATATAACATAAAAATAACTATCTTTGCCTCCGAAATAAAATCTGAAAGTCTTTATGGCTGGAAAGATTTTAAGCATGTCTAACTAAAATTGCAAAGCAAATGTTGAAAGAAAAAGCTGGTGTAATTGCAGGTACTATCTGGAATGCACTGAACGAAACAGAAGGAATGACTGCCAAGCAGCTTAAAAAAGCAACTAAATTGGTTGACAAAGATCTGTTTCTCGGCCTTGGCTGGTTATTGAGAGAAGACAAAGTCTCTGTGGAAGAAGTTGAAGGTGAACTCTTCATCAAATTGATCTAAGCGAGTAACTCACTTAAGCAATAAAAAAATGCGTTGGTACATAATCATAATGTTATCAACGCATTTTTTTTTATTCCGCCATTTACGTATCTTTGCACACCAAAAAGATAAAATAATAAGAATTCAGAATGAAGAATATACGCAACTTTTGCATTATTGCTCATATTGACCACGGTAAGTCGACTTTGGCTGACCGTTTGTTGGAGTTTACACATACCATTCAGGTTACTTCCGGGCAGATGCTTGATAATATGGATCTGGAGAAGGAAAGAGGGATCACTATCAAGAGCCATGCTATCCAGATGGAATATACTTATCAGGGTGAAAAGTATATCCTTAACTTGATTGACACCCCGGGACATGTGGACTTTTCGTATGAGGTATCGCGTTCTATTGCTGCGTGTGAAGGTGCGTTGCTGATTGTCGATGCTTCCCAGGGAGTGCAGGCGCAGACGATTTCAAATCTGTATATGGCTATTGAGCATGACCTTGAGATTATTCCGGTGATTAATAAATGTGACATGGCGAGCGCCAATCCCGAAGAAGTGGAAGATGAGATCGTTGAATTGTTGGGCTGCAAACGGGAGGAAGTAATCCGTGCGTCCGGCAAAACGGGGATGGGAGTGGAAGAGATACTGGCGGCTGTGATTGAGCGGATTCCTCATCCGGAAGGAGATGAAGAGGCTCCGTTGCAGGCTTTGATTTTCGACTCTGTATTTAATTCTTTCCGCGGAATTATAGCCTATTTCAAGATCGAAAACGGTATGATTCGCAAGGGAGACAAGGTGAAGTTCTTCAATACGGGAAAAGAGTATGACGCCGATGAAGTAGGGGTGTTGAAAATGGATATGGTGCCTCGTAACGAACTTCGTACGGGAGATGTAGGATATATTATTTCCGGTATCAAAACTTCCAAAGAGGTGAAAGTGGGAGATACCATTACGCATATTGCCCGTCCGTGTGAAAAGGCTATTGCCGGTTTTGAGGAAGTGAAGCCGATGGTGTTTGCCGGAGTTTATCCGATTGAAGCGGAGGATTTTGAAGATCTCCGTGCGTCTTTGGAGAAGTTGCAGTTGAATGACGCGTCTTTGACTTTCCAGCCGGAATCTTCGTTGGCTTTGGGTTTTGGCTTCCGTTGTGGTTTCCTCGGATTGCTCCACATGGAGATTGTGCAGGAGCGCTTGGACCGTGAGTTTGATATGAATGTGATTACTACGGTGCCGAACGTTTCTTACCATATATATGATAAACAAGGTAATATGAAGGAAGTGCATAACCCTGGTGGTATGCCCGACCCGACGATGATTGACCATATCGAAGAGCCGTATATCAAAGCATCTATTATTACTACTACCGATTATATCGGCCCTATCATGACGCTTTGTCTGGGTAAACGTGGTGAATTGATCAAACAGGAATATATCTCCGGTAACCGGGTGGAAATCTATTATAATATGCCTTTGGGAGAAATTGTGATTGACTTTTATGATAAGTTGAAGAGTATTTCCAAAGGGTATGCTTCGTTTGATTATCATCCGAATGGTTTCCGTACTTCCAAACTGGTGAAGTTGGATATCCTCTTGAACGGTGAGCCTGTGGATGCGCTTTCCACTTTGACGCATATTGACAATGCTTACGATATGGGACGCCGGATGTGTGAGAAGTTGAAGGAACTTATTCCGCGTCAACAGTTTGATATTGCCATTCAGGCAGCTATCGGAGCGAAGATTATTTCTCGTGAAACCATTAAGGCGGTTCGTAAGGATGTGACCGCGAAGTGTTATGGTGGCGACGTGAGCCGTAAACGTAAACTGCTTGAAAAACAGAAAAGAGGTAAAAAACGAATGAAACAAATCGGTAACGTGGAAGTGCCGCAGAAAGCCTTCCTCGCCGTACTGAAGCTGGATTAAAAAAACACTGCCGCAAGCAATTTTTCAGAGATATGTTCTGAACAAATTGACTTGCGGTTAGTTTTTAATACACCAGGTGATTGCCTTCTGTCTGCAGAGCTTTCCTTGGCAATCACTTTTTAGGAACAAACAACTATAAATATGAGAAAAGTTCTGTCTTTTTCGGGCTTCCTGATGTTGGGGCTCGTCGTTTCGCAATTCCTGCTGATGATGGCGGGGGATGGCTATGGAGCTGTTAAATCCATATCGAATGTATTGCTCTATGTATGCCTTAGTTTTATAATGATTAATGTAGGCCGTGAATTCGTTCTTGATAAGACACGATGGAAAAGTTACGCCCAGGATTATTTTATTGCTATGGCTACGGCTGCTTTGCCATGGTTTATGATTGCCATCTATTATGTGTTTGTATTGCTTCCACCCGATTTTTGGAATAGTTGGGAAGCCTGGAAGGAGAATTTGCTGTTGAGCCGTTTTGCCGCACCGACATCAGCCGGTATTTTGTTTACAATGTTGGCGGCTATCGGGCTAAAGTCCAGTTGGATTTATAAGAAGATACAGGTGTTGGCTATTTTCGATGATTTGGATACGATTCTTTTGATGATTCCTCTTCAGATTATGATGATCGGGCTGCGCTGGCAGTTGATTATTGTGGTGGTGATTGTGTTCCTGTTATTATCGATCGGCTGGCAAAGGCTAAATAAGTACGATTGGCGTCAGGATTGGAAGGCTATCCTCTTTTATTCAATAATCATATTTTTAGCTACTCAAATTCTTTATCTCGGTAGTAAGGAATTGTATGGGGAGGAGGGAAGTATTCATATTGAGGTCCTGCTGCCTGCATTTGTGCTGGGTATGATTATGAAACATAAGGAACATGACACGCCCGTGGAACGAAAGGTTTCTACCGGAATCTCATTTTTCTTCATGTTCCTGGTGGGGATGAGTATGCCGCATTTTATTGGTGTGAACTTTGCGGAGACTCATGCAGGTGCTTATTCCGTCACCGGTTCGCAGGAGATGATGTCGTGGGGAATGATTCTGTTTCATGTGGTGATTGTCTCTTTATTGTCGAATATAGGAAAGCTTTGTCCGATGTTCTTTTACCGTGACCGGAAATTAAGCGAGCGACTGGCTCTTTCTATCGGTATGTTTACCCGTGGTGAGGTAGGAGCCGGAATTATTTTCATAGCGTTAGGGTATAACTTGGGTGGGCCGGCATTGGTAATTTCTGTTCTTACCTTGGTACTGAATCTGATTTTGACAGGAATTTTTGTACTTTGGGTCAAAAATCTTGCTTTAAGGAGTTATACTAATTAGAAAATTCTGTATATTGCAAAACTAATATTATAAAAACATTTCGTTATGACTATTTTGCGGACTATGCGGAACTTCTCGTCTATGAATATCACGGCGAGTATTCTTTTATTCCTGGCTGCTATCTCGGCAGCCATTATTGCGAACTCTTCTGTGGCTCCGGTATATCAGGAATTTTTGTCGCATGAACTTCATTTACAGATAGGAAATTTTAATTTGCTTTCGCATGGTGGGGAAAATCTGCGAATGATTGAGTTTATCAATGATGGTTTGATGACGATTTTCTTTTTATTGGTTGGACTGGAAATCAAACGTGAGCTATTGGTAGGTGAGCTTTCCTCTTTCCGTAAGGCGGCGTTGCCTTTCATTGCCGCTTGTGGTGGGATGTTGGTGCCTGTGATGATCTATTCGCTTATTTGTGTTCCGGGTAGTGAAGGCGGACATGGACTCGCCATTCCTATGGCTACGGATATTGCTTTTTCATTGGGGGTGTTGAGCTTATTAGGCAGCCGTGTGCCGTTGAGTTTGAAGATTTTTTTGACTGCTTTTGCGGTAGTCGATGATATTGGGGGAATTTTGGTGATCGCTCTTTTTTATAGTTCACATGTTGCCTATGGCTATCTTTTGGTAGCTATACTCTTTTATATTTTACTTTATTTTATAGGAAAGTATGGAACGACAAATAAGGTATTCTTCTTGGTGATTGGGGTGATTATCTGGTATTTATTTTTGCAATCCGGTATTCATAGCACTATTTCGGGAGTTATTCTTGCTTTTGTGATTCCCGCTAAACCTCGTCTGAATGTAGGGAAGTACATCGAAAAAATTCGTCATACCATTGCCGGTTTTCCGGCAATGCAATCTGAAAGCATTGTGCTGACTAATGAGCAAATAGCCAAGTTGAAAGAGGTCGAATCGGCTTCCGACCGTGTAATTAGTCCGTTGCAGTCATTAGAAGATAATTTGCATGGAACAGTCAATTATTTGATTCTTCCTCTTTTTGCATTTGTCAATGCCGGCGTTGTGTTTAGTGGGGGAGGCGAATTAGTGGGAGCTGTCAGTATTGCTGTTGCTGCCGGTCTGTTACTGGGAAAATTTATTGGAATATATTTCTTTACCTGGCTGGCTATAAAAACAAGATTGACTCCCATGCCTTTAGGGATGACCTGGAAGAATCTTTCCGGAGTTGCATTGTTGGGAGGTATTGGCTTTACTGTATCACTCTTTATCGCTAATCTTTCTTTTGGGGTAGACTATCCTGTATTATTGAATCAGGCCAAATTTGGTGTATTGACCGGAACCGTACTTTCCGGCTTACTGGGATATGTCGTACTTCGGATTTCGCTTTAATCTGTCGATTCATCGTCTCCATCATCTATCGGAAGAATTTTCATGCTTTCTTCATGTGGCAATTGTTCAACTTGGCGGAGTTTTCGTTCGATAGCGCGAGTCCGCTTACCCATTACTTCTTCTAGTTGGTCGCCGGCATTTTGAAGGTTTTTCTGTACTTTTTCGAGTAGTCCTCCGAATTTGCTGAATTCTGTTTTTACAGCTCCTAATACCGTCCAAACCTCTCCCGTTCGCTTTTGAATAGCTAACGTGCGGAATCCCATTTGCAGGCTATTTAGGATAGCCCCTAGTGTAGTAGGTCCTGTGACAACTATTTTGTAATCTTTTTGCAGAGTTTCTACCAGGCTTGTTCTTCGGATTACTTCGGCATAAATGCTTTCAAAAGGCAGAAACATAATGGCGAAGTCTGTGGTAAAAGGAGGATCTACATATTTGTCGTGAATGTCTTTCGCCATTTTTTTGATGGTTGTTTCCAATTGCTTGCCGGACGATTCTATCAATGCAGTATCTCCTGCTTCAAAAGCATCATAATATTGTTCGTATACATCTTTGGGAAATTTAGCGTCGATAGGCAGATAGACGGTGCTGTTCGCATCATCCTTTCCCGGAAGTTTGATTGCGAATTCAACGAATTCGGTTCCGCTTTTCTTGGTTTTCACATTAGCGTCGTATTGTTCCGGACTCATCATCTGCTCTAATAATGCTCCTAACTGAACTTCACCGAATGTGCCACGCATTTTTACATTGCTCAACACCTTCTTTAATCCGCCTACGTCTTGAGCCAGAGATTTCATTTCGCCTAGTCCTTTCTGCACATTCTCAAGTTGTGAGCGGACAATTTCAAATGATTGGCCAATGCGTTCGTTCAATGTCTTTTGCAATTTTTCTTCCACCATTGTCCTCATGTCATCCAACCTCTTTTCGGTCGATTTAATCAATGATTCCTGTTGACGGGCCATCATATCGAATTTCTGACGCTGCAGCTCTCCGTTAGTCAACATATTTTTGTGCAATACGTCTTGCAATTGCTGCATATTCTGATTCAGCGTTTGAGTCATCTCCAGGCGGAGTTCCCGGATGCTGCGATTCAGTTCTTCGCGGTTCTCCTGCATTTGTTGGCGCAAAGCTGTTTGCAGTTGTTCCGCTTGCGTTTGATTATTACCTTTTGTAAGTGACAGTATTAGTAAGACTATCACTAATGCGGCAACAACGATAAGTAAAATTAATTCCATTAATAAGTAAGAATTTCGTTTCCGTTTTCAGTAATCAGAATCATGTTTTCCCATTGGGCGGAGGGGAGGCCGTCGTCGGTGCAGACAGTCCATCCGTCGGCATCATCTATAAAGACTTCGTAGGTTCCCATGTTAATCATGGGTTCGATGGTAAAGGTCATTCCCGGTACGATCATCATGCCCGTACCCCGTCGGCCGAAATGCTCTACGTCCGGTTCCTCATGGAATTGCATCCCTACGCCATGTCCGCAGAGATCACGAACTACGCTGAAACCGTTCTTTTCTGCATGTTCCTGGATGGCGGCGCCTACATCACCCAGTTGTTTCCAGGGTTGTGCGGCGGCAATACCTATTTCCATGCACTCTTTGGTGACTTGTACTAATCTTTGCATGTCAGGATTGACATCGCCAATCATAAACATACGGGATGCATCGGAGAAATATCCTTTGTAAATGGTAGAAACGTCCACATTGATAATGTCTCCGCTTTTCAGAATCTCATTTTTGTTGGGAATACCGTGACAAACCACGTCGTTAATGCTTGTGCATACACTTTTAGGAAATCCTTCGTAGTTGAGTGGGGCAGGGATAGCACCGTGGCTGGTGGTGAAATCATATACCAATACATCAATCTCTTCAGTAGACATTCCTTCGCGAATATTTTCTGAAATATAGTCCAACAGTGCAGTATTGATTTTGGCACTTTCCCGAATACCTTCTAGTTGTTCGGGAGTACGGAGTACTTTACGCGGTGGAAGTTTGTAACCTTGTTTTCTGTATTTCTGTATTTTTGCTTCTACTTCGGCCGGATAATTGGAGGGAGTAAACCGGAATCCCTTGATAAAGTTCTTCATTATGATAGCATATTTAATCGTATGACAAAGGTACGAGAATAAATGGAAAATATGCTTTCTTGCTTTCTAAAACTTTCTTGGCTTTATCGCAAAATGAGATATTATTGGTTTTGTATTATTTATTTTCTGATATGATTACTGTCGCACTTCGGATTTGAGCGAGAAAATTCGGAAAGTAATGTCGAAAAATAGGGGAAAACGCCGTTGCCCAACGGCAAATTCACCATTGGGCAACCATGAATTCACCGTTGGGCAACGGTGAAAAAGGTAAAAGTAGAGAGGAAAAGTTCTATAAAGACGGTTTGAGACAAAGTGTTAGTATGTCATAGAAAAATACGTTCTGCCAGTTCAACTTTGCTTTCTTTTATAGCTTCGTCATTCGTGACATCAAGAAATAAAGAGATGGGAGAGAAGCCGATATACCTCTTTTCTTGTATGGTCAATATGCCCACGAAATCATTGATGGTGATTTTTTTCAGGCTTTCGTTTATCTCTTTGGGGACGCGGTAGTACCAATCGGGCTTTTCTTCATTTTCTTTAGTTTCTTGTTTGATGAAGATACATTCTTCCGTGATAGCAAACGGAGTTGCCCGAAATTCATAATCCTCCTCTGTCTGACCATCCTCTTTTATATCAATCATTTTGAACTTCTCTTTCCAACTATTGATTTGTTCTGTCATTTTCTCATCCGTCAGTCGGGTCAGTGATTGGAAATCCAAAATAGCTTTTCCTGCCATTAGTTCGCATAACTCTATTTTTAGGGGAGACTGTGTGTCGTCCATTTCGCATTTATACCAGGCTTGTTTGTCTGTTTGTACTTGTTTCTTTTCCTTTAAAAGAATATGCATATAGGAACTTTTTGCTGCATATAGAACGCGTGTATTCCATTGATTGAAAAGTGTTATTTCTAACTTTTTGCGATGAATTTCCTGTAAGTCCAATTTGAACTTATATTGATATAAGAAATAATTATCGGTGGCTGTTTGTTCAAAATTCCAAAAAGTGGTTGTGTCATTGTAATGGTCGGTGTCATACCAATAATGTTCTCCTATGTCTGGCAATTGCGTGTTGTGATTAATATGTATTGCTAAATCATACGAATCTGTAGCGTTGATCAAACAGCAAAAGTTATTTATTGCACAATATGTCATATAGATTAACATGATTCTGTTTTTCTGTTCGTGTCGGGTGAAATCATGTTTCATAATTTCCAGTACCGGCATTTCTAGTACGGAAGGTTCTTTTCGGGCAAATTCTGTAAAGAAGTGGTGAAGTTTTATGAAATCACCGTCAATATCTTTCACATCTCCTTGTTTGGAGGTATATGCTGGAAGTACCTTTAGCATGATAAGCAGCAAGGGGGCCAAGTGTACTGTAGGACGGTTATTGACTGCGTCAAGTAATTTGTTTAATTTTTTGTCATTGCATTCCGGTACTTCCAAATTGTCTATACAGGCATATCTGAGGTAAGCATGCAGGAGGTCAACGTCTGTTTCAGGATTGATATTTATTTTCTTAATCTCATGAATATAGAGTTCGGAAGCTTCTTTATAGGCATCCAATGTTTCATTAATATCCAGTTCGTTGTAAGTGTCTTGTAAGATTTGCTTTTCCAGTTCTCTATATAGGCATCGTGCTGTGAAAGGTCTTATTTTCAGTATGCTGTTGTTGGTCGTTAGATTGTATTCGATATATTCACCGAATTCTTTTTTTGTGTTCCGAAATAATCTTAACAGGCAGAGATCGTTTAGACGATTGCGCAACTGTATGTCTTCTTGATTATCATGTTTCATATCTTCTAAGTATTTAGTGTGTGAATACTAATCGTTGTTCATTTTTTGTTTAGGTGGCAAATTTATATCATTAATTGATACGCCAACAAACAAATATTGATTTTATTTGTGAGGAAAATGAGCGAGTGATAGTAAAAAAACAGTCCGTCCTATATCGGATTTAAATTATAATTGATATATTTGCTGTGTATTGCTTGCAGTACAAGACATATTAGATTGTAAAGAGACGTTTGTTTTCTTTCGGGTCCTATAAATACCGCCAATTTTTATAATAAACCCCGAACAAAGAACGACAGGCGTCCGTGTTCCATATATGGGCACGGACTGTTGTTTTATTCGGGGTAGGTACTTGGCGGTGCCTTTAGGACGATAAAATGATGGTACCGTGCTTTTCTTTTCCATTCAAGATTAGGTTGCATAGTATCAGACGAATCGGAAAAAATTAAAGAGAAAAGTAACATATTATGGAAAATGAAAAACAACACATACGGAAAACACTCTTAGTTGCCATAACCAGTGGGGCTACTAATCTGATGTCAATGATCATCTATCCTCATTTTAAGGACCGGTTTGCTTATCTTGCCATCGAAAAGCAGGAAGGTTTAGTTTCATATCTTTCTCATAATGATTTTACTTTTGATAATTTAGTGTTCACAACTTTTGGCGATTTTCCGGACATCGAAAAATGTTTATTGAGTTACATGGATAGGTTTGAAGAAATCATTCTTCTTTCCTGTCTTGGCAGACCTGTTAATGCCGAGTTAACAGTCAAACTAGCTCATTTCTTTAGTTTTCAAAAGAAGAAGGTTATTCTAATTGCTACGCTTCCTTTTGCTTTTGAAGGGAAGGAGCGGACTACTGAATCACTTTCGGTTATAAAGAAAATAAGAACCTTGCCCATCATATTACGGCTTAGTATAGGAGAGAGTTTTTGGGAAGGGTGCGATTTGGATTCATTCCCCTTTGGAGAAATTCTAGAAAAGGTGGGTGAGGATATAATCACTCTTCTTGAAAGCATCTGTGGGAATACGAATGAATCGGATTCTCAATCTTTAGATGAGCAGATAGAATATATAGAGGCATATCGGGATGTGGCGGTTTCTAAAGCGCAGTCAATCCGAAAATATGTAGAAAAGTTTGCGTATGGAAATACGATTTTTTCCACAGATACTAAGATTTCCAAAGTAGATATTTTGACAGATGATGAAAATCAAAGTAAACCGTTGAAAGAATTATGAAAAGTGAGAAGAACCGAAACTTTGAAACGGGGATTTTACAGAGATTTCTGAATTGATGGAGAGTGCAGTGGAGTAGTTTGATGAAGTCTGGATGGGGAAACATTGTAATGGATGTCGGAGGAGGAGGTTTTGTCGAGATAATATTTTAAAATAAAAATAATTATGAACACTTACATAAACTTAAATATTTTAGGTCATGGATGAGATTCAAATTTATCGTAAAATCAAAGAACTGTCAGAAGAACTAAACCTGAAAGGAATATCTTATACTCGTTCGGATTTGGCTTACGAAATCAAGGAACTAGGAATTAGAGAAGACTCTATGCTGTTGAGTGAATGGGTATGGAAAGCCTATGTTCACTATGGTAAGAGTGAAAAAATACGCAAAGCATTTGTCAACAACGAGAAGAAGCGATATGTTGTAGATGAATTTCTCATTTATCCGTTGACAGAGCAAGGATATACTGAAGAATTATCAGCTGTACTTGAAAACATTTTGGACGAAAGCCAGAATGCTTTGCAATTATTGGAGCATAGTATTTCAAAAGCTTTGCAAAACGAAACGGTTAAGAAAGAAAATGGAATAATGAGTATGATTACCGGAACTAAAGGGATTTTGGATGTACATACGACTGCGGCTTCAGTGTTTCAAAGATATACCGACATGGTAAATGCTTATGATATAGCAAAAGAGGAAGTCAAAGTTGTTATCAGTGATTTTGTTGGTCTGAGAAACTACGTGAATGAAATTTATTGTAGGTATGCGCTTGCTTTGACTGATATATTTGGGGATTCTATCAAGATTGTTTCTCCCGAATTATTCGATTTCAATTCCATTCAGTATCTTGATGTTCAAGGCATGCTACAAAATGTACAATTAGAATACAATCAGGTAATGGAAAAGTGTGGGGAATTGATGAACTCCATATCAGAGAATTTCTCAAATAGTCTGAATAGCGCATCCGGTATTTATCGTCAGGCTGGAAATAAAAAAGTGGGATTGATGTTGGCTGGAATTGAGATGCTCAATCATTATTTGAATGCAGAACAGCGGACCAATGAATTGCATGTACAATTGCTTACCTTAAAAAACAATGTGAAGCATGACGCTACGCGGATTAAGGGAGACATGGGACGTTTGTTGCTTATTTATAAGGGTATGAATGACTTGCATATTCCACGTGCGGAGGCTTTCTACCGATATAGCAGACAAGTGCTGGAAAGTGATTTGAATCGTTTGGTAGAAACTCTTTATAATACTCCCGAACTGTCTTCTTTAAAGCATGAACGAGAAGAATTGCTTGAACGACAAAAGGCAACAAATCGGATAATATCCGATAGTCAACTTAATATTGATTACTATACTTCACATATTGCAGAGTGTGAGACCTTGATTGATAGTATGAGACCCCAATATGTGAAAGCCAAAAGTACCAAACCGTCGAAACCTTTTTTTTTACTGAATCTTTTTTCTTTGGGAGCATTATCAAAGAAATACCATCGCGAAATTGCGGAGTGGTATTATAGTTGTCAGCCTGTCATCAAGCAATATGAAGAGTTGCAAGTAGATATAAATTTAGATAAGGAAGATATGGCTGTACACCGGAAGGCGTATGAAAACGGCATCAAAGAAATGAAGGCTGTACACCTAAGGTTGGAACAGTCAAGTCGCGACATGATGAAGGCAATCCATGCAGATAAAGAAACGAAGAAGAAAATTGTCCGGCAATTGGATATGTTAATCAAGTTATTGCGGGTAGCTAAGGAGATTACTGAGACCAGGTTGGATGAGAAATTAATTAACGAGGTAACTATCACTGATTATCAAAATGAAAAACTTCCGGAAGAGATAACACAAAATATTCAAATGTTTTCGCAAATATTGGGTGATACTATTCAAGTAGACTTGTCTTTTGCACAGCATTCTTTAGATGAAATGGGAGATGGAGAAAACGATAGTTATTTGGCAGGGGATTTGCAGACTGTCGCGCAAAATGCAACCATACAAAATGCAGTTAGTCTTTTTAAGTCATGGATCGATTTACAAACAAGGAAGATTGAAAGCCGTATCACGGTAGAAAAATATGATATGGAATTGAGTAAACTGCAAGAACAATTCCGGAAGGATATGCAGGCTATAGATGACAAAAGTGCTGTGTTGCGTAAGGCTTTGAAACAAATAAACGTAAGTCAAAGCGATCGGCAGTTACGGGAAGGACTGTTGGCTTTGGCTGATATACAAGACAACCTTACAGACAAAGGTTGGGATGACTTTTTTAACGGAACGAAAACAATAGAAATATAAAGATGGAAGATTTGCAAAGCAGCCGAAGACGTCAAGCCCAAGAAAATTTAGGATTGACCACACAACAGGAGCAGATGGAAATTACCCGTTCTGTGAAAAAAGAAGGACTAAGAAAAGATAGGAGGAAGGCAAAATATTGTAAATTAACGTGTTCCATTTCATATAACATGGTGCGTGGGGTAGCCAAATGGATGGATAGGTATTACCTTGACCCTATTCTTGGTTTAATTCCAGGTTTTGGAGATGTAATTAGTCCTTTTTTTGTAGTTCCGTTTATATACGTCAGTATATTTAAAGTTCGCAGTGTTCCACTTACATTGGCAGTAATATATAATGTTCTTATAGATGTACTAATTGGATTGATACCTTTTTATATTGGAGACATATGCGATTTTTTTAATAAAGCTTATGTGAAAAATGCGCGTCTAATAGAAGGTTTTGTTGAAGATGACAAAACGATAATCGAAGAAGTCAATCGGAAAGCTGCTTGGATGGGCATAATGATTGCTATTGTTTGCTATTTGATTTATTTAATGGTACTACTTGCCATGAAGGTTGCAGAGTGGATAGGAACTATATGGGATTGGTTAATAGGATTGTTTTAATACATTAGAAGAATATAAAATGTGCTTGAAAGAAGACGGAGAAATATCTTGCAGAGAACGAAGATTATTGGATAGATTGAGAGATAAGCTAGAAATAACTCAAGATAGAGAGCAACTGAAATAGAAAATATTAATTTTTAATTATTATGCCATTATTTAGAATTACCGTAAAGACCGCGAAGAACAGTAACGGTGTACGAATTGAGAAAGGAATGTCTGTTGATGTAGTATCTAATTCTTTTAATAACCCTGTAGTGACCAATGGTGGACAATCTGTGATTGATGCTTTTTATCGTATTTATGGGATAGATATAAAAAAAGCTGGTGCATTGTCTACTGTGTACTTGGATGTTAAGAAAATTGGATAGTTAATTTCTAGAGATACTATTAGATACAATGAAAGTGAGAGGTGTTGGAGATTCCTCTTAACTCTGTTTTTATTAGTATCTCTTTAAGTACTTATAACTGAAAAATAAGATGCGTTATTTCAGTATAGAAGAAGTGAGGGTGCTAGTATCGGTATACTAAATTGTGCAATGTTTCTTGTGTTTATCATCTTTTTGTTTGGAAAGATTGTAAAAATATCAACTAAATTCGAGAAACTAATGAAAATAGACTTATGGGAAATGATATAAAAGATTTAAAAATAAAAGCCGAACAAGGTGACGTAGTAGCTCAACTCAATCTGGGTATTCTGTATCTTGAAGGTGATGGTGTTTTTCAAGATTATTCTAAGCATTTCGTTGGTATTTGAAGGCAGCAGAACGAGGGGATGCAGAGGCTCAGAATCATATTGGATGGGTATATGACGTAGGACTTGGCATGGAATCAGACTATACTGAAGCGTTTAAATGGTTTGTTATGGCCGCTGAGCAAGGTTTAGCTATAGCTCAAGCTAATGTAGGAGAGTATTATGAATTTGGTAAGGGAGTTCCTAAAGATTTGGAACAAGCTGTTGTATGGTATCAAAAAGCGGCAGAGCTAGAATGTGAGGCGGCGGTTGAAGCTTTAAAAAGGCTGGGTAGATGAAAAAAGTGTTCTTTATGTTGGATGCCGAGTGGTAATATGGTAGTGAAAGAGGGATTAACAGAAAATGAGAATAGACAAATGGGATCTTTTTATGTGTAGTCTTATAGGTGGATTAGTAATATGTAGTCCGCTTATTGGTGTTTATTATGGAGTCAAGTGGGTTATTAATCATACTCCTTCAAAAATAAAAAAGAAAAAGGAACAAGACTTAGAAATTCATAAACTGGAACAAAAATTAGGTCTTATAGGAAGAGACAACAAAGCTCTTCATTATGATCCTCATTATTATAAAAATCGGAATGAGAATAGAAATGATTATTTGGTAGATTTGAGGAGGAAAGTAAATGATAATTATAGTAGTCCTGATATAATAACTGTCATAAATACATTTGAGTCCTTTATTTTCGATGAGGATTTTGAATGTAATATCATAGTCATGATACATAAAGATTATTATAATATACGAAAAGAGAAAGATTGTAAATTTCTAGAGAGAGCTGATTTTTATTTTAACTTAAATGTTTCGAGTCACGTGCTTGATAGATTAAGCACGTTATCTGAATGTGGTAGATACAGTGACTATTATGTTATTTCTGTTCCCAGAAAATTTCAGCGTAAAGAGGTTATGTTGGAAACTGGAGAATTTGCAGAATTCATAAATGATTTTAAAAAGATTAACAAGAAAAATTAGAATAATGAACCAAAGACAGAATATTGTTTTATAGATGAGCTATTTTATTCGCCAAGATAATCTACCATTCGTATGAAACGCTAACTTGAGGTATCCATTCCCATCTTTTTCGCAGGGCATTGTATTGATATTGCATACCGGTTTTGATTTTCCAGTTTTTATTTATTTTCAGTACAACATTACCGCCTAACTGGGTGGGTTCTACTTCAGAAGGGAGTCTCCGGTATCTCCGGGTATTGAGATTTTGTGAACCGTATATATTAAGAGACCATTTTTTAGAGAACTTATATTCAATGAGAGTTTGGATATGGAAATGGCTTGAACTTTCTGCGAAGTTGCTTTTGCTATGCAAAATTAGGTCTTTATTTATTCTCATTAAAGAATAAGTGGGTAAAAAGGTGGAACCTGGCTTTTGGAACATCTTGTATGGGTGAATAGAAGGTTTCGAAAAGATTGTGGAAGATTTTAAAGTGGGTAGTGTGGGATCAAAATCTACAAATGGTTTTCGAGAGTACATTTTTTGCTCTACTTTTTCGATAAGCTTTCTGTTTATCTTGATTTCCTGATCGGATTCCAACATTTGCTGAAGTCTCAATGAGTCCTGTTTGCTCCATTCTTGCCCTGTTGCGGATAAGGGGAACAATAATAAACAAAGAATATTCAATTGATATTTTCGAATGTCCATACACTGTGCTAGTAAAGTTTATTGTATGGACGGTGAAAAACAGGATATGCTGCTTTGAACGATTGGTGAATAGTAATTATTTCACATAATATGGGAATACTTTTCTTTTGTTTATGATAATTTTCTAGCTTTGAAAACCGGTTGTATCTTCTGAATTTCCGATTCAAAGCCAAACCAGTAGCCATGTCCTTCTTCATCGACAGGGAGGAAACATAGTCGTAGATTTTCGCGGTATGCACCGTATACTACTTCCCAACTTTCAGGAGGTAACTGTCTTTTGGTTCTTACTTTTTCTGCCGGAGCTTTTTTTAATGACATACCTGCTTCTATCCATGCAATACTGACTTGTGTCAGGTAGTCGGGATAATGATTCTTGCAGAAATCATAAAGGATTAATCCTCTTCTTTCCAGACTAAGAGGAGTGTCGATGACATCTGTCCGGACCAGATGGTCGAGTAGGTCATGTATAAAATGGGGGTTCTTCAAAATTAGTATACGGGTGATATTTCGCCAGGTAGGAGTGTTATAGAAACCGTCTAACAGGCGGGACAGATAATGGGCTGTTTGTAATTCATCTACCGTGATTTCACGGGTTTGGAGTACTTCGTATGGAGGAAGTGGAGAGTACTGTATACCTAACTCGTCCGCTCTTCTTCGCATTTCGGTGCCCGGAAGTAATTTCAGGGATTCCAGTTGGATTTCTCCTGCGCCATACTCGGCTAAGGTACGGACGTCATCGAAAATCTCTGATAGATGGTAGAGTGGGAGTCCGGCTATCAAGTCGGCATGAGTTTCCATGTTTTCAAGTGAGCATAGATAGTGGAGTCCGGCCAAAGCATCGGAGAGTTTTCCTATTCTTCGACTTTGTTCAAGCACGTTTTCCCGAAGGCTTTGGATACCGGCTTCCAGGTGCAGCAGACCTTTAGGCAGAGTGGCTAATTCTTGTTTGAGTTCATCGGAAAGTAGTGCAGGATGAATTTCCAGATGGAAACAGATGTCCGGGTATTCGCGGAATAAATTTAATAGGTCTTTTGCCCGTTTATTATTGTAATTGAAAGTACGGTCCAGTACTCGCACGTTTTTGATTCCGTGTTCGTGTATCACGTCGAGACGTTCTTTGATTGCTTCGAGAGATAAGGTACGAACCGGCTTTTCACCTCCACTGACACAAAAAGCACAGGTGTTAAAACATCCCCGGGTAGTTTCTAACTGTACAAATGGTTTGCTCCAATTGAAGAAACGGCTTTTTTCGGGAGGAACCAATTCAGAAAAGTTCATGACACGGGCAAGTCCGTTGTCCTGATATTCTCCTGATTCATTCAGGTAACAAAGTCCTGTGATTGATTTCCATTCTTTTCTTGGCTGATTCCACACTTTTAACCATAATGGAAATACTTCTTCGCCTTCTCCGCGAAACACTCCGCTTACAAATTTGTTCTTATATAAGAAAGCTTCATTATCTCCTAAAAATTCGGGACCTCCGAGTATAACACAGCAGTGAGGTAGTAATGCTTTTGCGCGTGAAACAATGTGCAGGAGTTGCTCATGATTGAATAGCCAATTGGTAGCTGCAATGATATCCGGTTGATGGTGGTAGATTTGATTGACGACACTGCCAGTGTTTTCATTGATCGTAGCGGAGACGGTACACCATTCAATGTCTGTATTATTTGCTATTTGGGCATGTAAGGCAGGTAATGCCAACGAAGAATGAGCGTACGAACTATTTAAATCAAGCCAAAGAAGTTTCATGTGGAAATTTTAATATTATCTTTGCAAAGGTACAAAAAACTTGTGGCTTGTGATGTATAGTAAATAAAAAACGCTAATTTTGTATTAATAAACGCAATAAACTAGAGAATTATGGAAATGATAAAGAAATATGCGGGTATCTTGATGATGCTGACTTTATTGGTTGGCTTTACTTCGTGTGAAGACGATGAAGATATTTATGACGATTTGATGGGACGTACTTGGGTTGGTGATTTATGGTTTGGTTCTAACAATAATCCGATAGAAAGTGGTATTCGTTTGGATAACAATGGTTTGGGAATAGATTACCAAGTCTTTGACTACGATGGTAGGCCCGCCGGTGATTTGCCATTCCGTTGGTGGGTGGATTATGGAACATTGTATCTTGATTATGGTTATGATTTTGCTTTACGTGAGATTAGAGGTGTTCGTGTTAGAGGTCGTTATTTGCAAGGTGATTTGTATCTTGATGGAGAATATATTGATTATATTGAGTTGCAGATGCAATAGAATAAATTATAATTTAAATAGAAAAGGAGTTATATCAATCGATATAACTCCTTTTCTATTTTGAGCATATTGTTTTATTTTTTTAGAAACAACTTCTTAAATTCCGCCGGATAAGGCGTCTCGAACTCCATTAAATCTCCCGTTACCGGATGATAGAAACAAAGTTTGAAGGCATGGAGTGCCAATCGTCCGATAGGGTTGGGAGAATCTTCTCTTCCATATCTTCCGTCGCCGATAATAGGATGGCCTAAATCCTGCATGTGTACACGAATCTGATTCTTTCGGCCAGTTTCCAAATCAAGTTCCAACAGAGAATATCCGTTAGCGCGTTTGATTGTCTTATAGTGGGTAATAGATTTTGATCCACCGTCATCATATTCACTGGAACTTACGTAAAGCGTTTTATCAGTCAGCCAGGAAACGACCGTATCATAGTCTTTTTCCATACTTCCTTCCACCACAGCTACATACCGGCGGTCGGTCACTATCTCATGCCAGTTGTCGCGTAGCGTCCGCTGCGTTTTTTCATCTTTGGCAAACATCATCAGACCGGAAGTATCTCTATCTAAGCGGTGAACGATAAACACACGGAATTGACGTCCGGAGCGTTGCACATATTCATTCAGTATCGTGTAGGCAGTGCGCTCTTTCTGACGCTCCGTATTGACGGATAGAAGTCCTTGCATCTTTTCGACGACAATGATATAGGCGTCTTCATATACAATCTTCAGCAATCTGTTATTAAATTCTTTCTTTCCCTTTTGCTTGCTGATTTTCACTTTCATGCCTGCTTCAAGGGGAAAGTTGAATTGCGTGGTTATCACATTATCAACAAACACGACCCGCTTGCTTAACAACGATTTTAATTTCGTGCGACTTGCATCCGGCATCTTGGCAGCCAGGAACTCCATTAATTCCATGGGCTCTTTGACTGCATAATTGGTATATTGAGCACGTGCTTTTTCAGCAGGAGTTCTTCTAGGTCTTTTTTTCATTTCTTTTTTCTTTTGAGAATTTATTTTTCACCACAGATTACACAGATTAACACAGATTTTTATTACTGATTATTATAATCTGTGTAATCTGTGGTGAACTCTTTATCGAAGTTCCAGCAATACCACATTTTCTACGTGGTGAGTGTGAGGGAACATATCTACAGGTTGAACAGCCTTCACCTTATACTTTTCATCCAGTAATTGTAGATCCCGCGCTTGAGTAGCAGGATTACAACTAACATATACAATTCGTTTCGGTTCCGCAAACAAAATGACATCAATCACATCCTGGTGCATACCGGCACGGGGAGGGTCTGTGATGATTACGTCGGGGCGTCCATGCTGATTGATGAAATCCTGCGTCAGCATATCTTTCATATCACCGGCATAAAAAATTGCGTTCTTGATATCATTGATCTCTGCATTCACCTTTGCGTCTTCAATAGCTTCCGGCACGTATTCGATACCGATCACCTGACGGGCTTGGCGTGAAACGAAATTGGCAATTGTTCCTGTTCCTGTATAAAGGTCATATACCAGTTCGTTTCCTGTTAATCCGGCAAAGTTACGGGCTATCTTATATAAATTATAAGCCTGTTCCGAGTTAGTCTGATAGAATGATTTCGGGCCGACCTTGAAACGCAGGCCTTCCATTTCTTCAAAGATGTGGTCTTTCCCTTTAAATACGTGAACGTCCAAATCGTTGATGGTATCGTTGCACTTATTATTAATAATGTATAGAAGCGAAGTGATTTCGGGGAAAGAGTCCGCTACGAATTGGAGTAATTGCTTGAACAGTTCCATTTCGTGATCTTCTGTAATCTTGCAAATGACGATTACCATCAGTTCCCCTGTGGAAGATGTGCGTATAATCATATTCCGCAGCATACCTTCCTGTGTGCGCAGATTGATGAAAGAATAATCGTGTTCGTAAGCGTAGTCACGTACTGTGTTCCGGATGCGGTTGGATATATCATCCTGCAACCAGCATTTCTCAATAGCCAGTACTTTGTCGAATGCTCCCGGAATGTGGAAACCTACCGCATTCATCTGATCGTATTTCACGTCCTGACGAACTTCCTCGTTTGTCAACCAGCGCTTATTTGAAAAGGTGAATTCCAGTTTGTTTCTGTAAAACTCCGTTTTGTCAGAACCGAGAATCGGAGAAATCTCGGGAAGTTCGATCTTTCCAATACGTCTCAAATTATCTTCCACTTGCTTTTGCTTATATCTGATCTGCTCTGAATAGGGGAGCACTTGCCACTTGCAGCCACCGCATACGCCATAATGTTGGCAGAAAGGAACAGCGCGATTGGGCGACAGCTCGTGAAACTTTACCGCTTCAGCTTCGGCATATTTATTCTTTTTACGCTTGATTTGCAGGTCTACAACATCACCTGGCACTACATAGGGAACAAAAATCACCAGGTCGTCTACTTTTGCTATGGCTTTTCCTTCGGCAGCCACATCCATGATTGTTACCTTCTCCAATAAGGGAA
>ERZ1036431.70-NODE-70-length-120719-cov-51.686153_pt1 | contig 120719 bp, 84 predicted proteins | sample MGYA00514222_ERZ1036431 | MGnify/ENA primary metagenome ERZ1036431 (study PRJEB33795, sample SAMN09464926) | human gut metagenome | host: Homo sapiens | place: USA: Stanford, California | collected 2016-08 | study: EMG produced TPA metagenomics assembly of the... | reverse complement strand
AGCCGGTGTCTGTTTTTTCTTATTAAAGCAAGCAAAAAGGACAATTATCAACTTGGAAATAAAGAAATAAAGAATTTACCACCAAATTTGAAGAAGAACCATCTTTTGCAGGAGATGGTATTTCAAATCAGGAGCGTGAATGCGTAGGGTTACGCAAGAGGGCAAGCGTTTCAGGTATCCGCAACAACGATACGGCATATTTTCAGCTGCTTGCATACGTTTCCCGAAATTATCATGTACCTTTGTACTCCCGTTTATAGAATTACTTGATTATGAACCTGAATACTCCGGTAGAGATTCCATCTGGATTCACCCCCATCAGCCATGCCCAGCAACTGCTGATTATGGGTTCCTGCTTTGCAGAGAACATCGGTACCCTGCTTGCTGAAAATAAATTCCGGATCGATATCAATCCATTCGGTATCTTATATAATCCACGATCCATCTCAATGGCTTTGCGCGAAATCATCAGCCAAAAGCAATACAAAGCATCCGATCTGTTTCTGCATCGTGAATGTTGGCACAGCCCGATGCATCACGGCTCTTTCTCCGCCGCCACCCTTGCAGACACCTTATGGAATATCCAATCCCGTCTGGAACAAGCACATAAAGAGCTGAAACAACTTGACCGGCTTATGCTGACCTTCGGCACCGCATACGTATACGAACAAAAAGAGACAGGAAAGGTAGTGGCCAACTGTCACAAATTGCCTGAAAAGAACTTTATACGCCGCCGCCTTGAGATAGACGAGATAGTAGAAGACTATACCCTGCTGTTGGACGAATTGATCTCTTTGAATCCTCAACTAAAGATCTTGTTCACAGTCAGCCCCATTCGCCACATACGAGACGGAATGCATGCCAACCAACTCAGTAAAAGCGTGCTGCTGCTTGCCATCGACCGACTGATGCAACGTTATCCACAGGTCACTTGCTACTTTCCTTCTTATGAAATAGTATTGGATGAACTTCGGGACTATCGCTTCTATGCAGATGACATGGTACACCCATCCACGTTGACCGTCAATTATCTATGGGAGCGTTTTTCGGAGACTTTCTTTACCCCCGAAACCCAAGACCTAATCAAAGAGTGTGAAACGATACGAAAAGCGATTGCGCACAAACCTTTCCATCCCGAGTCGGAAGAGCATAAAAGATTTTTAGGACAAATTGTGTTAAAAATAGAACGACTTAACGGAAAATACCCGTACTTAGATTTCGAAAAAGAAACAAACATGTGCCGATTGGCGCTTCAATAAATGTGCAAATATGCCAATGCTTTAATATTATGTCATATACAATTGAATCAATCGTTGAAAAAATAGGTGCACGGCGTCTGGGAAACAAGCCTGCTGCCATCGACTGGCTACTGACTGACAGCCGTTCGTTATGCTTTCCGGAAGAGACCCTCTTTTTTGCCATTCCTACTAAAAGGAACAACGGCGCACGCTATATCCCTGACCTTTATGAACGGGGAGTGCGCAATTTTGTAGTCACAAGCGAAGATTTCAAAGGGCTCACCATGGACAGTGAGCAACTAAAAGTGACAATGGCTCAGGAATGCAATTTCCTTATTGTCCCCAATACTTTAAAAGCACTTCAGAAATTGGCCGAACAACACCGTGGTTCCTTCCAGATTCCGGTAGTCGGCATTACGGGCAGCAATGGAAAGACCATTGTAAAAGAATGGCTTCACCAATTGCTCAGCCCTGACCGGGTTATCGTGCGTTCACCGCGCAGCTACAATTCGCAAATCGGTGTCCCGCTGTCAGTCTGGCAAATGAACGAGGAATCCGAACTGGGCATTTTCGAAGCCGGCATTTCGGAAATGGGCGAAATGCGTCCGTTACAGAATATGATTAAGCCGACAATAGGCATCCTGACCAACATTGGCGGAGCACATCAGGAAAACTTCTTTTCACTGCAAGAGAAGTGCATGGAAAAACTAAGCCTGTTTAAAGATTGCGACGTAGTCATTTACAATGGCGACAACGAGATGATAAGCAACTGCGTAGGAAAGTCAATGCTGACTGCCCGTGAAATCGCATGGAGCATGAGGGATATCGAACGTCCGCTCTATATCAGCAGGGTTGAGAAGAAAGAAGATCATACCGTCATCTCCTACCGCTATCTGGAGATGGACAATACATTCTGTATTCCCTTTATCGATGATGCTTCCATAGAGAACTCACTGAACTGCCTCGCTGCCTGCCTGTACCTGATGGTACCGGCCGACCAGATCACCGAACGAATGGCCCGGCTCGAACCTGTAGCGATGCGCCTTGAAGTAAAAGACGGAAAAAACAACTGTATCTTGATCAATGACAGTTATAATTCGGACCTTGCTTCGCTGGATATCGCTCTCGACTTTCTTTACCGGCGTTCGCAGTCAAAAGGCCTAAAGCGCACTTTGATCCTTTCGGATATCCTGGAAACCGGACAAAGCACGACAACACTCTACCGCAAAGTGGCACAACTGGTTCACAGCCGCGGCATTGAAAAGATTATCGGTGTAGGTGCCGAAATATCCTCATGCGCATCAAAGTTTGATATAGAAAAATATTTCTTCCCCGATACCAAGGCACTTCTGGCATCAGATGTAATTAAGAAACTCAGAAATGAAATCATCCTGATAAAAGGCTCCCGCAACTTCGGTTTCGACCTCGTTTCGGAAGAACTGGAACTGAAAGTACACGAAACCATCCTGGAAGTAAACCTGGGAGCTATGGTAGCCAACCTGAATCACTACCGCTCGATGCTCAAACCGGAAACTAAAATGGTGTGCATGGTGAAAGCGTCTGCTTATGGAGCAGGTTCGTACGAAATAGCCAAAACCCTTCAGGAGCATCACGCTGACTATCTGGCAGTGGCCGTAGCCGATGAAGGTTCCGACCTTCGCAAAGCAGGGATCACAGCCTCCATTATCATCATGGATCCCGAACTGACCGCTTTCAAAACCATGTTCGACTATAAACTGGAACCGGAAGTATACAATTTCCATTTACTCGACGCATTGATAAAAGCCGCCGAAAAAGAAGGTATCACCAACTTCCCCATTCACGTAAAACTGGATACGGGTATGCACCGATTGGGATTCGAAGAGAAAGACATCCCGCAACTGATTCGCCGGTTAAAGAACCAGAATGCACTGATCCCCCGCTCTGTCTTTTCCCATTTCGTAGGCAGTGATTCTGCCCAGTTCGACGCTTTTACCCGGCAGCAAATAGAACGATATGAAAAGATGTCAAAGGAACTGCAAGATGCATTCCCGCACAAAATACTGCGCCATATCTGCAACACAGCCGGTATAGAACGCTTCCCCGGTGCACAGTTCGACATGGTTCGTCTTGGCATCGGACTGTATGGAATCAGTCCGATCGATAACTCAATCATCAACAACGTGAGTACCTTGAAAACAACGATTCTCCAAATACGGGACGTGGCGGAAGAAGATACTGTAGGTTATAGCCGCAAAGGGCATCTGATACGCCCCTCACGTATCGCTGCTATACCCATCGGATATGCCGACGGCCTGAACCGCCATTTGGGATGCGGACATGGCTATTGCCTTGTCAATGGCAAAAAAGCCCCATACGTAGGAAATATCTGCATGGATGTGTGCATGATCGACGTAACGGATATTGATTGTAGAGAAGGTGATCAAGCTATCATCTTCGGTGACGAATTACCGATTACCGTCTTATCGGATGCGCTCGAAACCATCCCTTATGAAGTATTGACAGGCATTTCAACCCGGGTCAAGAGAGTATATTATCAAGATTAACTCCAAAAGATTCAGTCGGAAAAGTGAAAAGTAACGGACATTAACCTCCTTCAGCTTTTCACTTTTCGTTTTTATGAGCCCGGTTTTCGCTTTTATGATTCTGCCTTTCTTTTTTCATTCAAAATAGTCTATCTTTGCACACAAACTAATACAATACCGTTATGACAAACCTTTTTTTATTAGGATTCATGCCCAGTGGTTCCGAATGGATTATCATCCTGTTGGTTATACTCTTGCTTTTTGGTGGTAAAAAGATTCCCGAACTGATGCGCGGGCTCGGCAAAGGAGTGAAAAGTTTTAAAGAAGGGGTGAATGAAGCCAAAGAGGAAATAAACAAAGCAAAAGAAGAAATCGACGAACCGGAAAACAAAGAAAAGAAAGATAACTGATATCCTGTTTTGTTTCCGTCTCTTACATGAAATGAAAATAGAACGAAAGTAAATTTCAACCGCCTTTCTCTTAATAATGGCAGAAGTTAAAGAACTGACTTTTTGGGATCACCTGGATGAACTGCGCCGGGTGCTGTTTCGAATTATAGGTGTATGGTTTGTTTTGGCTGTAGGCTATTTCATTGCTATGCCCTATCTGTTCGACCATGTCATTCTGGCTCCCTGCCACAACGATTTCATCTTTTACCATCTTCTGCGGGACATCGGACAGGCATTCGACCTTACCGATGACTTCTTTACCCGTGAGTTTAAAGTCAAGCTGGTAAATATCAATCTGGCAGCACCTTTTTTTATCCACATGTCCACCGCTTTCTGGATGTCTGTAGTCACTGCCACACCTTATTTGTTTTTCGAGATATGGCGTTTCATCCGTCCTGCCCTTTACCCTAATGAACGGAAAGGAGTCCGCAAAGCCCTGACCATCGGCACGGTCATGTTTTTTATCGGAGTCCTTTTAGGTTATTTCATGGTCTATCCGCTCACCCTTCGTTTTCTCTCTACCTATCAACTCAGCGCAGAAATAGAGAATCAGATCTCCCTGAACTCTTACATCGACAATTTTATGATGCTGGTGCTCTGCATGGGGCTGGCTTTCGAACTACCTTTAGTAACCTGGTTGCTTTCCTTGCTTGGATTGGTAAACAAATCATTCTTACGAAAATACCGGAGACATGCCATTGTCCTGATTGTCATCGCTGCTGCTGTCATTACTCCAACAGGAGACCCTTTCACACTCAGCATCGTAGCTATTCCCCTCTATCTGCTTTATGAAATGAGCATATTGATGATTAAAGACAAAAACCGCTCGTAGATCCTGGTTACCTACTCTTCTTTGCATATATCAGTCTCTCTCGATACGGCTTCAATATCAAGCCACAATTCATTTATTCCATTATCATACAAGAAAAAAGCATACTTCTTGATTTATACTAACTATACTTTCCATATATTTGCAGTATTCAACACACACATCACATCTTTAATGATGAAAATAAAAAAACGATAAGACAATACAAAATTATGATTAATACTTTAACATCGTTGAGATTCATATTTGCAATAATGGTTTTTGGAGCACATTGCTATGTTATAGACAATGTTTTCAATACCCATTTTTTCAAAGAGGGATTTGTAGGCGTCAGCTTCTTTTTTGTGCTAAGCGGCTTTATTATAGCATATAATTATCAAGAGAAACTGAAAGACAACAAAATAGACAAACGCTCTTTCTGGGTAGCACGCATTGCGCGTATTTATCCTTTACATTGGCTGACATTGTTTATTGCTGCTATTTTAGGGAGTTACGTTATAGCATCGGGAACTTTAGATTGGCTTAAGCATTTCTTAGCTTCGCTCACTTTGACAAATGCTTATATTCCCAGAGCCGACTACTTTTTCTCTTTCAACAGCCCTTCATGGAGTTTATGCTGTGAACAGCTTTTTTACATCTGCTTCCCATTCCTTATACCTTTAGCAAAAAATTACAAGTATTTGCTTTCTGTTTTTGGAATTGTAGCGATACTAATGGTCGTCGGCATGTACTTTACTCCGGAAGATGAAATAAAAGGCTTCTGGTACGTCAATCCAATTACCCGATTTCCGGATTTCATTGTCGGCATGTTACTGTTCCAATTGTATGAACGCTTGAAAAACAAGAATATCACTGCCTTGCAAGGAAATATCATTGAAATCTCATCTATTATCTTATTTTTAATTTTCTACCTCTATGCCGCCGATATACCTAAAGTATACCGATATTCATGTTATTATTGGCTCCCTGTTGCGGTGATTCTAATTAGTTTTTCACTTCAGAAAGGTATCTTTTCCCGCATTTTATCCAACCGTTTTCTAGTGATAGGGGGAGAAATCAGTTACAGTTTTTATTTGATCCATCTATTTGTCTTACTGACATATTCAGAATGGCAAAAAGAAAATAATCTTCATACGGAATGGTACATTTCCGTCCCGATTCTATTCAGTATCATCATTCTATTAAGCCTGCTTTCTTACTACTATTTTGAGAAGCCTATGAATAAACGAGTAAAAACATTACTAAACAGATAGTTCACAAAACAAGTTGCCTACAGAAACTCCGATATCGAAGTAATGATACTTTCGTACACATTTTCATCCGTCCGCATGAAAATCCGGGAATTATCATGTATTTTTGCTGTATGGAAAATGAGGTAAACGAATCTTTTGAAATCCTGCTTGCAGCCTGTCGGACAGCAAACAGCAATCTGGCGGTGGCTTACAAACAGTTGCGTGATTTGCTCGAACGATTGTGCCGGGCACAAATGCAGGATGAAAGTCTTCAGATGACTGACCTTTCGGCACGGATCAGTTTTGTGTCGGCACGGGCAGGGCTGACAATTGTTGAACAAAACCGATTACACACTTTTCGCCTGACCTCAAACGCTATTCTCAATCGAAAAGAGGAACCTGTACGCGAAAAGTTACTGCGGGATGCCAAGACACTTGCCTTCTTTATACGTAAACTTTACGAAGTCGAGATTCCCGGCGAACTCTACCACTTACTGCCGCGTGCCGACGCAACTTACCTCGTAGCACCTCCGGCTAAAAAGCGAATAGAGCGAATGCGTGTATGCTATCAATATGCCGACGAGCAGTATCTATATGTAACTCCGGTCGATACCATTGCTGACGAATATCTGAGGATACGTTATAATGTGCCGCAGATCAACGAGGAGTTTGCTCAAACCTGCGAAATTTTATGGTGTCATGCACAACTCAACCTACTTGATGTGGCCATTGACGAAACCGGTGTCCTGACTCCTTCGTTCATCGTCCTCGAACCGGATTACTTAATCGACATCAGTTCGTTGGCAGAATGTTTTCGTGATTACGGACATCATCCCGCCAACTATGTACTGGCCCGCCTCCAACCCATCGACAATGCCCGGCCATTATTACTGGGAAACATTGCCAACCTTTTCCTGGACGAATGGATTCATGCAGAAAACGAACCGGACTACAGAGAGTGTATGCAAAAAGCCTTTCGCCGTTACCCAATTGAACTGGCTGCCTGCACCGACCTACGTGACAGAGAGAAGGAACGACAGTTCTTTGACGATTGCAAACTACACTTCGAACATATCCGCGAAGTGGTGACAGACACCTTCCGTGCACCGGGCTATGAATTGGATAAGACTGATGCAGTGCTCGAGCCCTCGTACATTTGCGAAGCATTGGGACTGCAAGGACGATTGGACTACATGCAGCGTGACATGTCATCGTTTATTGAGATGAAATCGGGGAAAGCAGACGAATTCTCCATCCGCAACAAAGTAGAGCCCAAAGAAAACAATAAAGTACAAATGCTGCTCTACCAGGCAGTGCTGCAATACTCGATGGGAATGGATCATCACCGAGTAAAAGCCTATCTGCTCTACACACGCTACCCTTTACTTTATCCGGCACGTCCGTCGTGGGCCATGGTGCGCCGGATCATCAATCTGCGCAACCGGATCGTATCCGATGAATATGGAATCCAGTTACGAAACAGTGTGGAGTATACCGCCTCCAAACTCCAGGCCGTACGTTCCGACATACTCAACGAACGAGGATTATCCGGCCGGTTTTGGGAACAATATCTCCGCCCGTCCATCGATAATCTATCGCAGAAACTGACTTCACTTACCCCGCTGGAACAGTCGTACTTCTACGCACTCTATAATTTCATAACCAAAGAGTTGTATACTTCCAAGTCCGGAGACGTCGATTACGAAGGACGTACCGGCGCAGCCGCCCTGTGGCTATCTACCCTGACAGAGAAATGTGAAGCCGGTGAGATTCTTTACGATCTGCGCATCAAAGAGAATCATGCTGCCGATGAACATAAAGCATATATCCTCCTTGAGCAAAGGAAAGAGGGATACGGAGAAAATAAACTATCCCCGGAACCTAACGAAATATCCTCTGAGGTAGAAAAAGGAGCACAGGCCTTGCCTAATTTCCGTCAGGGGGATGCCATTGTACTTTATGAACGCAACCGGAACGAAGATAACGTCACCAATAAGATGGTATTCAAAGGCAATATCGAGTTCATCACAGAAGAAGAGATAGGTATACGCTTGCGTGCCACTCAGCAGAATAGTTCCGTGCTTCCGCCGGACAGCCTCTATGCAATAGAGCACGACACCATGGATACTACCTTCCGAAGCATGTACCAGGCATTATCGGCTTTCGCTTCGGCAACCAAAGAACGGCGTGATCTTTTATTGGCACAACGAATGCCCGAATTCGAGTACGGGCTTGACAAACAGATTCTAACCGCCCCGGACGATTTTACACGGGTCACACTAAAAGCACTGGCTGCCAAAGACTTTTTCCTATTGGTAGGACCGCCGGGAACGGGCAAGACCTCATGCGCCTTGAAAAAAATGGTGGAAACTTTCCATTGCGAAGCGCAGACCCAAATCCTCCTGCTCTCGTATACAAACCGGGCTGTGGACGAAATCTGCAAAGCCATCTCATCCATTCGGCCGGAGGTTGACTTTATTCGTGTCGGCAGTGAGCTGTCTTGTGACGAAGCTTACCGGCATCATCTGATTGAAAACGAACTTTCTCTTTGTACCCGCCGCTCGGAAGTAGCAGAACGCATCGCTCGTTGCCGTATCTTTGTAGGCACAGTTGCTTCCATCTCCGGAAAACCCGAACTGTTCCGCCTGAAGAGATTCGATGTAGCCATTATCGATGAAGCGACCCAAATCCTGGAACCTCAACTATTAGGTATCCTATGTGCCCGGAGCGAAAGTGGAGAGAATGCCGTCGGCAAGTTCATACTGATCGGTGATCATAAACAATTGCCTGCCGTCGTATTGCAAAATACCGAACAATCGGAAATCTACGATGAAGGCTTACGTAGCGCCGGACTGAAGAATCTCAAGGATTCTCTTTTCGAACGCCTCTACCGCACCCTGCAAACCTCTTCCGAGGATCTCTTTCCCGACTCAGCATCGGTATCGGCTCCGAACCATCGCTCCTTCGACATGCTTTGCAAACAAGGACGTATGCATCCGGAAGTAGCTCATTTTGCCAATCAGGCATTTTATGAAGGACGCCTGTTACCGGTGGGATTGCCTCATCAAATGGAAGACAACCAAGATGTGCAACGAATGGTTTTTCTACCTTCCGAACCTGAACCTCAAGGTACATCGGCCAAAGTCAACCATTCCGAAGCACGGATCGTCGCCCGAATCGCAGCCGACGTTTACCGGCAATATGGTGGAACATTCGACGGAATGCGTACCCTGGGTATCATTACTCCCTATCGGAGTCAGATCGCATTAATAAGAAAAGAGATTGTCAAAATGGGCATTCCGGAACTAAACTCCATTTTAGTCGATACGGTAGAAAGGTTTCAAGGCAGCGAACGGGATGTGATAATCTATTCTTTCTGTGTGAACTATCCTTATCAACTCCGTTTCCTTTCCAACCTGACAGAGGAAAACGGAGTATTCATAGATCGAAAACTAAATGTCGCATTGACAAGAGCACGCAAGCAAATGTTCATCACCGGGGTTCCCCGATTATTGGAACAAAACCCGATTTATGACAGTTTGATAAAATTAATAAAACAACAGGAACCGTTATCTTAATTTTGCAGTCCTTAGCTTTTATTCTTTCTTTCTGAACTTCGTTAACACCTCAGTATATTGCAAACCGCTATATTTGCACTACGTTTTTTTCATAGAGATTTAGATTTAAGGTTAGAAGAATTGTGGAAGTCGTGAGACTTCCCTTTTTTTCATCTTAAAGTTTGCTTTCTTTTTGAGCAAAAGCATAAAAAGAAAGTAAACCTAAAAAGCCCCTTCGTGAGAAGAGGCTTTTTTTTTATGCTTCCATTCGGCAGATACAGGGTTCGATCATCTCCTTATGGCTTCGAACGGGTCACCGCAGTGAATCTTAATTCACTATAATTATTCCTCCCACACCAGATAGGCCGAAACCAACCAGTGGTTCAATTTATTGCCATCCACAGCCTGAGCTTCGGGAATACTGACTGTAAAAGTATGCTTGCCGGGAGCAAGTGTACCGATAACAGCCTCTTCGGGTACAACATCCGAACCGGGACACCAGTTGGAACGGGATAGGTCTGAAGAAGCCAGAGGTTCTTCCACTTCTTTCTCCGTATATCCTTTCTCACCAATATAAGAAGCCAGGCGCTTAATCAACCAAACACCGGTAGCCGGATTGAAACGACGGAAAGAAGCACAATCATCACGCCAAGGAATGAAGTTGAGCACCTCTTTTCCATCTACAAAAATGATATTGCGTTTTTGCACGAATTCATCCCCGCCGCTATGTCCGCCATGTCCGGTCACTATATATTTTAACCGGATATTTTTGGCACCTTTCGGAACTGTAAAATCAGTAGATACATCTCTCCGGGCAAAGATATCGGGATAACTTTGTCCCATGTAGTAAACCGTATTCATCAACGGCTCCACATGACGTTTTGGAAGTACGTCACAAGCCAGACGACTCTCTTTTACATCGATATCCGCATTGACCAAATACCCTTCAGAAGTCCATGTATCGATATAAATACCGACATAGGCTTCGCCTTCAAGCAACGGATAAAGATCGGTTATATCTTGTTGCCAGGTGACATTACTTTCCCATTTGGGGATATAGACCGGACGACGTTTACTGCTCAGCGAATCATTATTATTGCTATAGTGTCCTACACCGAACGGAGTCATGAAACGCATCAGCTCCACTGTGGGTAAATAATCCTTTCCGGGAACAATACCTACCATTTTCTCCAGCTTCAAACTATCTACCGAAGGAAACTTCATGCCGTCACGGGCAATTGTCAGTAGGTTAATAGCCGATGATTTAGGCAATACAAAGCAAGAACCCGATTTGTCCCAACGATCTCCATTGGAGGCGAGGGTTACTTTCAGGCTTACCGACACATTTCGTTTGTATTCGGGAAGAGTAATCTTTTTCAGAATGATACGTCCGTTGACCAAATGGTATACGCCCGTACCATCTGCTTCATTATAATTATCAGGATACGTATCAGGAGAGAAACGCACATTCACATTTTCAAAAACCGGAATATGAAGATCGCCTTTAGCGGGCAGATTTTTATGCCCGCCCGCCCATACCGGAACAGAAAGGAATAAAGAAACGAATAAAGAAGTTAATCTGATATTCATAAGAATTTATTTTTTTATTTAGTTACTTTCAATCACTTGTCCCACTCCGCGATAAAGCTTGATAGGGCCGTCCAGCAATACGGCAATCACAGTGATCTGCTCATCCTGTACACGTTCGGGTATATCAATATAGAGGTTTCCGGGCACCTCGCTCCAGTAGTTCTTATTATAAACCTTATATGGCAGCATAGCTCCATTCCCCACTACCCATACACGATTTACCTTATTGACAAGACCTTTCACTTCGATCGGGCCATTAGGCTTATAGGGTAAATAGAGGTAAAGGATGTCACCCGCTTTATTCAGTGTGGTATATCCCTGAAAATGTTCGCACGGGATGCCGGCACGTGTTTCGTAGATAGCTTCTTTATGCTTCTTAGTCCAACGGCCGAATTCTTTCAAAACAGCAATCTGTTCGGCAGGAATAGTTCCATCTTCCTTCGGACCAATATCCAATAGCAGATTCCCTCCCATACTGAGACAATCGACAAAAGTACGCAACAGCATAAACGGAGTCTTATAATTAGTGTCGGCATGCTGATACCCCCATGAATCGTTCATGGTCATACAAAGCTCCCAATACTTGTCGGCAGGACGTACTACAGGAACTCCCTGCTCGGGTGTAGCATAATCGCCATACCCCTGAATACGGGAGTTTACTATAACATTCGGGTTAGTAGAACGCAACAGGTTGATGATGCCCTTCGAATCCCAAGCCTCAGCAGTTTGTTCCCAGTCTCCGTCAAACCAGTAAAGATCAGGTTTCCAAGTTTTGTTTAACTCGGAAAGCTGTCCAAAATTAAACTTAACAAACTTAGCCCAACGATCCGGATCGTTTTTGTAACGTACTTCCGTACGGGTTTTGTTGGGATAGTCCGGATGCGACCAGTCAAGCAGCGAATAGTAGAACCCGAGCTTCAGCCCTTGTTTACGTACTTCCTTCACAAAAGGAGCAATCAGGTCACGCCCGGCAGGAGTACTTTTCACAGTACTGAGGTCACCCGCCTTCGTATCCCAAAGAGCTACGCCATCATGATGCTTGGTGGTAATGACCGTATAACGTGCACCACTTTCTTTAATCAGTTTCACCCACTCCTGAGGATTATAGGCCGATGCCGTAAAGCCTTTTTCCTGAGCCATATACTCTTCATAAGGAAGATAGTTATTGAAGAATGACCAGCTTTCTGATACTCCGTTCACGGCATAGATTCCCCAATGGATAAAGATTCCTAACTTGGCCTGGGCAAACCATTCCATTCTTTTCTCTTTCTGAGCAGCAGTTTCTTCAGTAGAAGCAGTTTGGGCTTTCAGCCCGAATCCTAGGAGAAACAAGGCAATAAGGGTAATGATCAATCGGTTGTTTTTCATTTTATCTCAATTATATTTTGTCTCAATTAAGGCAAAGATAAAATATCTATCTTAAAATACAAAATAAAAGGAAGAACATAAAAGCAAGCCGATTCTTCCGGCCTCACCCACCAACCGAGACACATACGGAGTCAGCACTCCAAACAAATCACTAATAATTTACAATTACAATCTTACAAAGAATATATCCCCTGCACATATATTCAGATTCATCCGAAGAAAAAGAGCTATAACAGCCACCTCCTCCCAATTATAGAACAAACACACTCGTGTGCGAAAACGATAATTATTGTGTTCGATAACGAAATTATTATTCCTTTTAGTGTAATTATCATAAAAAGATCCCTTGAAGCATCAAATTAAATAGCAGTTATTATTGGATAAAATCAAATAATGTGTATTTTTGACCCGAAATTAAACCTGAAAATTTTAAATCAAATAGTATGAGTACACTCCAAAATGCAGTGGGGAAAATGACAAACTACAGATGGACGATTTGCGCCATGTTATTTTTCGCAACAACCATAAACTACCTTGATCGCCAAGTACTATCGCTGACCTGGGACGAATTTATCAAACCCGAATTTCATTGGAACGAGTCACATTATGGCATCATTACTGCTGTCTTTTCTATTGTATATGCCATTTGTATGCTGTTTGCCGGCCGGTTTATCGACTGGATGGGAACAAAGAAAGGTTACCTTTGGTCCATCGGTATATGGTCGGCCGGTGCCTGCCTTCACGCTTTCTGTGGAATTATAACCGAAGAATATGTAGGAATGCATAGCGCAGCCGAACTAATCGCTGCTACCGGTGATGTAGTAGTGGTACTTGCCACCATAAGCATGTATTGTTTTTTAGTCGCACGCTGTATTTTAGCACTCGGTGAAGCCGGCAATTTTCCGGCTGCCATTAAAGTTACCGCCGAATATTTCCCGAAAAAAGACCGGGCTTACGCTACTTCCATTTTTAATGCCGGAGCTTCTATCGGTGCCCTGATTGCCCCTCTCAGCATTCCATTACTGGCTAAAGCCTGGGGATGGGAAATGGCATTCGTCATCATCGGTGCTCTTGGCTTCGTGTGGATGGGATTTTGGGTATTCATGTACACAGCTCCCTCTAAAAACAAATTTGTAAACTCAGCCGAACTCGAATATATCGAGCAAGACAAACATGAAACCTACACAGCAACTGTAAAAGAGAACGAGGAAAAGAAAAGTATGACTTTCCGGCAATGTTTCACCTACAGACAAACCTGGGCATTTGCATTCGGTAAGTTTATGACGGATGGAGTGTGGTGGTTCTTCCTTTTTTGGGCACCTTCTTACCTGAATACCCAGTTCGACATCAAAACCTCCGAAGGATTGGGAAGAGCATTGATCTTTACACTTTACGCTATAACAATGTTATCGATCTATGGAGGGAAACTCCCTACGATCATCATTCATAAAACCGGGCTAAACCCGTATGCCGCACGTATGAGAGCTATGCTGATTTTTGCATTCTTTCCTCTGTTGGTATTACTTGCCCAGCCATTAGGAACCATCTCTCCCTGGTTCCCGGTTATTATGATCGGTATCGGGGGAGCTGCCCACCAATCATGGTCGGCTAATATTTTTTCTACCGTAGGCGATATGTTTCCTAAAAGCGCCATTGCCAGCATCACCGGTATTGGCGGTATGGCAGGAGGAGTAGGTTCTATGATTCTCCAGTATTCAGCCGGCGAGCTGTTTGTACATGCCGACAAGACTCAAATGGTATTTATGGGCTTTGTCGGGAAACCGGCTGGTTATTTCGTTATCTTTTGTATCTGCTCGGTAGCCTACCTGATTGGATGGATCGTTATGAAGGCATTAGTTCCAAAATATAAACCCATTATCCTGAATTAAAAACCAACTTAAAAGAAGGATTAACTTTCAGGAATGAAGTCGAAAGTCTTTCTCAACACAGATCAACAGATTACAGTAACCTACAATGTGCAGATTATCAATCCGACCGATCTTCTCATAGTGTAGTCTGTTAATCTGTGATGAGCTTTCTTTCCTTCAAATTTATTCATTTATTCTCCATATATTTTGAAGGGGGCACACCAAATTGTTCCGTAAAGTGCTTCCTTAATGTCCGGGCATCACTGAATCCTACTTTTTCGGAAATCTCCTGAATGGAGTAACGATTCTCCATAATCAACGAAGCAGCTTTACTCACCCGCACACTTCGGATCATATCGACCACAGATAACTCACTGCGTTGCTTTACCTTCCGGTATAAAGTAGGCTGGCTCATGTGAAGTTGTTCGGCCAACATCTTAACGTTGAAGTTCTCATTAGACAGATTCTTCTCAACCACGTGAATGAGTTTTTGTATAAATTCGTCATCTGCCTCTTCATCTTCAACCGATTCTCGTTTCAACATCAATGCTTTGGTATAAATGCGTTTCAGACGTTCGCGCTGAAGAATCAGGTTCTCTACCTTTGCTTTCAATACTTCCGGATTGAAAGGCTTCATCATATAGTCATCCGCCCCACTATAAGATCCTTGCAATACATCTGCATCTTCTGCCTTGGCCGTCAACATCAGGATAGGAATATGAGCGGTCTCTTGCCGTTCACGTATCTCCCGGCAACAGGCAAACCCATCTTTAACCGGCATCATTACATCCGAGATAATCAGATCGGGTATCTCATTGGTAGCAATCCGGACCCCTTCCTCACCATCAGCCGCTTCAAGTACCGTGTATTTTGTCACAAACAAAGAGCGAATATACTGACGGACATCTACATTATCTTCAACAATCAGCAATGTTTTCTTTGTGACCGGAACTCCTTCTTCCGATTTTTCCTGTACAGATAGAGGTTGAAACTGCGGTTCCGTTTCATGCCCGCGATAATCTACTATTTCATATAAATCACCGGTAAAGTGAGATTTACCTTCCGGTATCAATAATACGAATGTAGAACCTTTTCCCGGCTCACTATCAAGAATGACCTGTCCATGATGCAGATCCATCGTATTTTTCACAATCCGCAGTCCAATGCCTACTTTGGTAGAGAAAGCCGGTGAATTATCACCCGTAATGAAAGAGTCAAAAATGCGCTTCTGAAACTCATCCGGTATTCCCTCACCCGTATCCGATACTGTTATCTGGCAAAAAGGCTTTCCATCCTGTTCCATACGGGTAAGAGTGAGCAATACCTCTCCATTGGGAGAAGTGTATTTAAAAGCATTAGATAGTAGATTTCCGACCGACGAAGTTATTTTCTCCGTATCTATCCATAGGAAAACAGGATCTTCCGGAAGTCTTACCTGAAATGTACATCCTTTTATCCCTGCCATTTGGCGAAAGGACTCTGCTACTTCTCTCACTAGTTCCACAATATCCGCTTCTGACAAACGCAGTTTCACCATCCCGGCCTCTATTTTTTGTACATAGAGCAACTGATCGACCAGTGTATGTAGCGAGGAGCTGTTTTTATACATGGTATATAGCTTGCTATACAGCGGATCGGATGCCTTTATGTGTTCCAATAATTCCTGTAATGGGGCAAGAATCAAGGTTAGCGGCGTACGTAGTTCATGTGCCGCACTTGTAAAAAAGTTCTCACGCTCCATCCGGATTTGTCGCTCTTTCTCACGCTCTAAGTTTACTGACAGAAGTTCATGCTCCATGCGCATTTCACGTTCCATACGCATCTGACGATGTTTGACAAGACGAATCAAATAGGCCACACCACCGGCCAATAACAGTAAAATAAATAATCGGAAAGGCAATGTACGACTCCAATGCGGTAGAATATGTATTTGGAGTGATGTAACCTTTCCATCTTTCCCGTCAGGATAAATATTCTTCACTTCAAATGTATAATCCCCTTCGGGTAAGTTCATATAAGTAGCCTTCTCTCCATCATTAGAAACCAACCAATGTGTCTGATATGGTAATAAGCGGTAATTGTACTTCTGTTGTTCCTCTGCATAAGAAAGATTATTAAAAGATAAAACAAAGTCACGATTTTCATTATTCAAAGTAATCGAACTAGTATATGAAATGCCTTCTGCCAATACAGTCTGCCCATTTATTTTATCCCCAATCCCTACAGGACGACCATCTACCTCAAGTCCAGTAATAAGAACCTGATCTTCATCCAAATGACCATCCACGTCATCCGGATCAAAATAAGTGAGCGATTTATTATTGCCAAAAAATAGTGTATTATCAGCAAGTAATGCCGAACGATTGCTTCCACTTATATAATAATTATAAAAAAGGTGCTGATGCCTACTGTAACGAGAGACTCCCGAATTACTTCCCAACCAAATATGTCCTCGGTTATCTTCAACCAGACATCCTATAAAATTACTACATAATCCATTTCTAGTTGTATAATACTCACGTATTGCATCCTTTTTAGGTGAAAGAATAGCGAAACCATCCATATAACCTACATATACATTACCATCAGAAGATACTAACAAAGAACGAACCGAATTATTTTTGATATTCGCTTTCTTCTCATAGCCTGTCTCTAAAGACATCTCTCCTCTAGAATCAATTTTCAATTTGCAAACTCCTGCATTACTTGTACCTAACCATATAGTTCCGTCCTTCGTGCCGGCAATAGCTCGTATACAAATAGGAGTAGGGTCCTTAAACAAAATCTCAATAGGGATTTTGTTGCAAAATCCAGAATCTATATTCAATTTCCAAACTCCATCATTAGTACCTACCCATAAATTTCGATTAGTATCCCAATATAATGCCCAAATTGACACAGTATTCACTTTACCTCTATCTTGTAAAAAATGTAATCGAAATTGTTTTGTTGCCTCATTATATGAAGTTAATGTTCCATCCCTATTTCCAAACCAAAGTGAACCTCTATTATCATTAATGGCACAAAGAACTGTATTTTTACTTTGAATATCCGGAGTACCAACCCTAGTAAAATTCATTCGTCTTCCTGGTTCAAAAGGTTGCTCACTTTTCATAATCCCTTGATGAAACGTAGCCATCCAAACATATTTTCTATTATCCATGACTATACCACAAATTTCATTATGCCTCTCTTGATGAAATTGGTTATAAAATTGTGACCGTAGATCAGAATAAATCACTCCTCCCCCATTAGTACCTATCCAAACAATCCCACTGGGGTCGTAATATGCTGAAATCATTCTTGTTTCTAAGTTGCGGTGAAGTTGTGAAGCTGTATTATAGTATATTTCTGTCATCATTCTTTTCGGATCATTCTTATCCTGAAATAATAAAGTATACCCACTCCAAGTCACTGCAAGATAACGATTATTATTAATTGGAATAACTTGAAAAACATCTGTATGGGATAGACTGTTTTCTTTATTATTTTCCTTATAAGTAATTCTGTCTATATACCCAGAAGAAACGTAATAACGCAGAATACCGTGTCCAATAGTAGAAACCCATACCACTCCTTTATCATATAATACCGAAGTTGCATCCCAAGTTTTATTTTTCCACAAAGATATCTTTTTAGATTTCTCCGAAGATTCAGGCTGAAACAATAGCAAATTTCCTTGCTGTGTAACCAAACATAACATTTCATGATTATCAGTATAACACATTGCACAGAAATTATCACCAGAATCAATCAAATCTTTATACTGTTTCTCACATTTCAATTTAATCTGAACAACCTCTCCTTTCTCATTTTTAACTTCTTCCTGTGTATATAGATATAATTTATTCCCTGACAGTCCCCAAAAAGAGTTATTATCTATAGGTAATAAGTGAGAGACATGTACAGAACTATAATCCGTTGCATGGACGATCGGTATAAATTTCTCCAGCGACCGAGCAAAACAATATAAAGTATTTCCAGCGATAACTCCCAAATATCGATCTGACATCTCTACAATTTCGGAAACATACATATACGCTGGTGAAGAAGAGAAGTTTTTTATTAATTTACCATCATAACGGCTCAAGCCATTATTAGTACCAAACCACATAAAGCCATCCCGATCTTTGTAGATAGATGTAATAGTATTATCCGCCAGCCCATCCTGCATGGTTAACAGACGAATATCTCTATCAAAAAAAGCATAACCAGAAACGACCGGACAATTACATATAAACAAAACCAATAAAAAGAGATTTAGCTTCTTCATATTAATAATCAATTTATTGCAAAAGAACGAAATAAAGCCTAAACATACAAAAGAGATTCAAAAAAAACATGGTATTGAATTAAACGTGTATGCTGAATGATATAGACATGCCCCTACGTAATCTCTCAATCCCTGTACATTTGCCATGTAATTAAACCTTATGTATAACTTTAAATAAGAAACGAATGAAAAAAATTTCAATCTTATTCATGTTGTTGCTTGGCATTACTACATTATATGCACAGCAATTGAACATTACGGGTACTGTGATTGACAAAAAGCTCAATGAGCCAATCATCGGTGCCACAGTCCAAGTAAAAGGGACGAACAATGGATCCATCACGGACATGGAAGGTAAGTTTTCTCTAAAAAACGTTAGCAAAGGAGGTATACTGACTGTTTCCTACATAGGTTACACCACTCAGTCAATTCCTCTCAATGGTACACAAACATCCTTCAGGATTGAGTTAAGTGAAGATTCAAAAACTCTTGATGAAGTAGTGGTAGTAGGCTTCGGTACTCAGAAAAAAGTAAATCTGACCGGAGCGGTTACAAGTGTAGATACCAAAGCACTAGCATCACGTCCGGTATCACAAGTCGGTCAAGCCCTGCAAGGTGTAGTTCCAGGCTTAAATCTATCGACTCCTGATTTAGGGGGACAGTTGGGACAAACAATGAACGTAAACATCCGTGGAACAGGAACCATTGGTAAAGGATCAAGTGCCTCACCACTTATACTGATTGATGGAATGGAAGGCAATATGAATAATCTGAATCCAGAAGATATTGAAAATATTTCTGTCTTGAAAGATGCTGCTTCTTCTTCCATCTATGGTTCACGTGCTGCATTCGGTGTTATCTTAATCACTACAAAGAAAGGAAAAGCGGGCAAAATGCAAGTGAACTATAACAATAGTTTCCGCTATTCCGGACCAACCAGCCTTCCTAATCAACTTGATTCCTATCGTTTTGCCAATTATTTCAATGATGCAGCCATTAATCAAGGAGGAAGTGTGATCTTTGATGAAGAGACCATTGACCGTATCCAAAAGTATATGGCAGGCGAGATTACAACCACCACCATAGCTAACGGTACCAACTGGCATTTCCACGAAAAAGCAAATGATAACGTAAACTGGTGGAAAAAACATTTTCAATGGGCCTGGTCAAACGAACATAATATCAGTTTAAATGGAGGAACAGAGAAGTTACAATACTATGTTTCAGGGAGCTACTTAAACCAAGATGGTAATCTTCGTTATGGAAATGATAATTATAAACGTTACAACGCAACAGCAAAAGTCAATACCCAAATCAACAAATATGTAGATTTCAACATTAATACCAAATTTGTTCGTTTTGATCTTGACAATCCAGTATATCTTGAGGAAGGTGGACTTCTTTATCATGACATTGCACGTATGTGGCCTATGATGCCTTTTAAAGATCCGAACGGTTATTATATGAGAAATGGAAAACTCAATCAATTGACTGACGGTGGACGTGCCAAAACACATAATGACAATATTTATCTTCAGGGACAATTAGTTATTCATCCGCTAAAAGGATGGAATATCTATGCAGAAGCAGGTATGAGAGTCATCAACCAAAATAAGCAAACCAACCTTAATCCAATCTATGAGCACGACGTAAACGGTAATCCATTAGCATTGGCTTTCAGCGGAAGTTACTCACCAGGATCTTCATTTGCACGTTCAGCATACCACAATAGTAACTTTTATACGACAAGTGTGTACACCGATTACACATTACAAATAAAAGATCATTATTTCAAAGCTTTAGTCGGAATGAATACCGAAGAATATGTATATCGCGAACTTGCCGCACAACGTCCTGACGTGATTAGTAGTCTCATTCCAGAAATTAGTGCAGCAACGGGAGAAGATAAAATCAATAGTTCAAAATACAATGATTGGTCTACAGCCGGGTTCTTCGGACGTCTCAACTACAGTTACAAAGACCGCTACATGGCTGAAGTAAATGTTCGTTACGACGGATCATCCCGCTTTTTAAAAGATCAACGTTGGAATGTATTTCCTTCTTTCTCTTTGGGATGGAACTTAGCACGTGAATCATTCTTTGAACCAATTAACAACATTATTAATACACTAAAACCCCGCGTATCATGGGGTATGCTCGGTAACCAGAACACAGACTCTTACTATCCGTTCTATTTAACACAAAGTGTAACAGCCAATGGTGGCAATTGGCTAATGGACGGCAGTAGACCAACAACAGCCGGAGTTCCTGGAATGGTCAGCAGTACACTCACATGGGAAAAAATCTATAATACCAATTTAGGCATCGACCTTGGTATGTTCAACAATCGTCTGAACATGACTTTTGAATACTTCATACGTAGAACGAAAGACATGGTAGGCCCTGCAGCCGAAGTCGGTGCAATATTAGGAACTGCTCTGCCAAATACCAATAATGCTGAGTTGAAAAATAAAGGATGGGAACTACAGGCCAATTGGAGAGATAATATTGGAAAAGTTAACTATAATATAGGATTTAACCTTTCTGACAACCGCGCCAAAGTAATTTCATATCCAAACGCTTCTAAAGCCCTATGGGATTCTAATGGAAATACTCTTTATTACAACGGAATGACTATCGGAGAAATTTGGGGATATGAAACTGAAGGTATTGCCCAAACAGACGCACAGATGACCGAATGGCTGGCTAGCAATGATCAGAGTAAAATAGGTTCAGTTTGGGGTGCAGGTGATATCATGTATCGAGACCTTAATGGTGATGGTATAGTAGACAAAGGAAACAGTACTGCCACAGACCATGGTGATTTAAAGAAAATCGGAAATAGCACTCCACGCCTTCGTTTCGGTTTAAGCTTAGGAGCTGACTGGAAGGGTTTCGATATTCAAATGTTTTTCCAAGGAGTCATGAAACGTGATTTATGGTTGAGCGGACCAATGTTCTGGGGAGCAGATGGAGGAGAATGGCAATCAGTAGGTTTTGACGAACATCTTGATTATTTCCGTCCTGAAAATACAACTTCTATATTCGGAGCAAATTTGAACTCATACTATCCCAAAGCCTACTTAGGAGACAAAGGAAACAAAAACAAGCAAACTCAGACGCGTTATCTGCAAAATGGTGCTTACATGCGTATGAAAAATCTGCAAATAGGATATACATTCCCCAAAGCTTGGATGAATAAAGCAAAAATTGAAAAGCTCCGCATTTATGTCAGTGGAGAGAATTTATTCACAATCAGTGGTATTGCCGATATGTTCGATCCAGAAGCAACAGCCGGTAACGGATTTAGCAACGGAAAGACTTATCCGCTGTCAAAGACTATTTCATTTGGATTAAATATTACTCTTTAAAAAGCAAGAACAATGAAAAAGAATCTATTATATATTTTTAGTTTAGCAAGTGTTTTATGCTCTTGCAATGACTTTCTCGACAAAGAGCCACTAGATGCCGTACCTACCGACAAATATCTTTTGGCAGAAAGCGATTTAGCAGCCTATTCGGCTAATCTATATGATCAACTTCCATCCCACACTCCAGGCCAATACAGTATGGGAGTATTTGCAACAGACAATAATAGTGACAACCAAGCAGCAAGTAATCCAAACGGTTCATTTGTAAAGGGAGAAACACGTGTGGCTCAAAGTGGAGGTGCTTGGGATTTTGGGAAAATCCGGAATGTCAATTATTTCATCAATAAGGTACGTCCCCGACTGGAAGCCGGTGAACTTAGTGGAGTAGAAGCTAACAATATGCACTATCTGGGAGAAATGTATTTCTTTCGCGCTTATATTTACTTTACTAAATTAGTTGCACTCGGTGATTTCCCTATCTTAAAACATTGGATTTCGGAAGATTATGAAACAGTTAGAGAGGCAAGTAAACGGCGCCCACGCAATGAAGTAGCACGTTTCATCATACAAGATTTAGATTCTGCTTACTATTATATGAAAGCAACCCCACCAATGAGCAATCGCCTAACCAAAGACTGTGCTGCCCTCATGAAAAGTCGTGTGGCATTATTTGAAGGTACTTGGGAAAAATACCACAAAGGGACCGCACGTGTACCAGGAGGTCCGGGATGGCCAGGAGCAAACAAAGATTATTTAAAGGACTTCACTATCAATATTGATTCTGAAATTAAATACTTCCTGACAGAAGCTAAAACTGCCGCTCAAATAGTAGCTGATAAATACACTTTATTTAACGATTATCCGTCGTTATTCAACAGCCAATCATTAGCTAACGCTTCGGAAGTGTTATTGTGGAGAGCCTACGACGCCAGTTTAACTCCGGCAGTCAACCATTTTGTTGTCGGTTACATCCAACGCAATGGAGGTGGAAATACCGGATGGACTCGTAGTATGATGCAAAGTTATTTGATGGAAAATGGCTTGCCGATATACGCAAACAATTCTGGTTATCAAGGAGATAAAACTTATGAAGCAGTTGCAACCAATCGTGATCCACGACTAACTTATAATACTTTATTACCTGGAGATCTCTTATCTGAAGGGGGAAGTAACATTGAATATCTAGTCAAAGGATATGGTTATTATTATCGTGCACCAATTGTACTTGGACAGAACGAAAACAAATGTCCCACCGGCTATTCAGTAAAAAAGGGATTAGCAACAGATGCCGCACAAGGACCTACACTCCCATCAACTACAGCCTGTGTCATATTCCGTGCAGCAGAGGCATACTTGAATTATATGGAAGCTGATTATGAACTGAATAACTCGCTTGATGCCAACAGTTCCAAATACTGGAAAGCTTTACGAAATCGAGCAGGAATGGATACCGATTTTCAAAAAACAATAGACGCTACAGATCTGAGTAAAGAGATCGATTTTGCCCGCTATTCAGGTTCTGAATTTGTTTCAACCACTTTGTATAATATTCGTCGGGAACGTCGCATCGAATTTGCGGCCGAAGGATTACGCCTAAATGATCTGAAACGCTGGCGTGCACTAGACATGATGCAAGGTTATCACGTAGAAGGATTCGATTTATGGAGTGAAAATTATCAACGTTACAAAACTCCTAGCCCAATACCAGTTGCAGACGTCACTCTCTCTGTCATTAATCTGATTGAATCAGGTAACAATAATGCTAATGTATCAGCTAAATCAGAAAGTCAGTACTTACGTCCTTACCGGATCAATACAAACAACATTGCATACAATGGCTATAATTGGAACCAAAATAAATATTTAAATCCAATTGCTTTTGACCACTTCCGTCTGACGACAGCAGAAGAAGGATCAACCGACTATACAACCTCTACGATTTATCAAAATCCAGGATGGAAGATAGAAACGAGCAGTCTCCCTGAAGGAGATTAGTTTTCAGTAGATTAAATATCTTACTCAAGACAAGATCTCCTCCCCCCAAAAGGAGGAGATCTTATTATTATCAATAAAAATTGTATTCTACCCCAAAAAGAGTAACTTTACAGCATTATGAAAAATATCATCCCTCAAGCACTGCTTACCATGCCTATTTTGAGCACTGGACTACAAGCACAAGAAAAGCAACCGACTCCCAATCTAGTCTTCATCATGGCCGACCAATATCGTGGAGATGCCATCGGTTGCATCGGTAAAGAACCTGTAAAGACTCCCCACCTGGACAAGCTTGCCTCCGAAGGAATTAACTTCACCAATGCTATCAGTAGTTATCCGGTATCATCGCCGGCAAGAGGAATGCTAATGACCGGTATGTATCCCATTGGCAGTAAAGTAACCGGGAACTGTAACTCCGAAACCGCTCCTTACGGAGTGGAACTTTCCCAAAACGCCCGCTGTTGGAGCGATGTGCTTAAAGATCAAGGATACAATATGGGATACATCGGAAAGTGGCATCTGGATGCACCCTACAAGCCCTATGTAGACACTTACAATAATCGCGGGAAAGTGGCATGGAACGAATGGTGTCCACCCGAACGTCGCCACGGTTTCGACCATTGGATAGCTTATGGAACATATGATTACCATTTGAAACCGATGTACTGGAATACCACTGCTCCACGAGACAGCTTCTATTATGTCAACCAATGGGGGCCGGAATACGAGGCAAGCAAAGCTATCGAATACATCAACGGACAGAAAGACCAAAAACAACCGTTTGCATTGGTGGTATCGATGAATCCTCCACACACGGGATATGAATTGGTGCCGGACCGATATAAAGAGATATACAAAGATCTGGATGTAGAGGCGCTTTGCAAAGGACGTCCCGATATCCCGGCCAAAGGTACGGAAATGGGAGACTACTTCCGAAATAACATCCGGAACTACTATGCCTGCATCACCGGTGTAGACGAAAATGTAGGGCGAATCATCGAGGCCCTTAAACAAAATAATTTATTTGATAATACAATCGTGGTCTTTACCTCTGACCATGGAATCTGTATGGGTGCTCACGAAAATGCCGGAAAAGATATCTTCTATGAAGAGTCTATGCGTATCCCCATGATTCTATCTTGGCCGGATCAAATAAAACCACGTAAAAGCGACCCGTTGATGATTGCTTTTGCCGACCTATACCCCACACTCCTGTCAATGATGGGATTCAGTAAAGAAATCCCGGAAACAGTACAGACATTCGACCTGTCCAATGAAGTACTGACCGGAAAAAACAAAAAAGATCTTGTACAACCATACTATTTCGTAAAATTCGATAACCATGCAACAGGTTATCGCGGACTCCGTACCGACCGATATACATATGCCGTACACGCAACAGACGGAAAGATCGATAATGTCATTCTTTTCGACCGTACCAATGATCCCCATGAAATGAATAACATTGCCAGCCAACAATTGAAACTTACCCATACATTTAACCGGCAACTGAAAACATGGCTTGAAAAGACCAATGACCCATTTGCCCAATATATAAAACTTAAATAATCATGAACAGAATCAACACCACCCTACTCTTACTTTTTTGCTCAGTCTATTGCTTGGCGCAACAGGCTACTATCCCCGTTCCCAAACCCTTTCAGTTGAAATGGCATCAAGCGGAAATGGGAGCCGTATTCCATTATGATCTGCATGTGTTCGACGGAGTACGCTACGGACAAGGCAACAACCGCATCAATCCGATAGAAGATTACAACATATTCAACCCTACGGAACTAAACACAGACCAGTGGGTGCTGGCAGCCAAAGCAGCCGGATGTAAGTTTGCCGTACTGACTGCCACTCATGAAACCGGTTTCGGTCTCTGGCAGAGTGACGTAAATCCTTATTGCCTCAAAGCCGTAAAATGGAGAGACGGCAAAGGGGATATCGTCCGTGACTTTGTCAACTCTTGCCGCAAATACGGCTTACAACCGGGTATCTACATCGGTATCCGGTGGAATTCTCTTTTGGGCATACATAACTTTAAGGCAGAAGGAGAAGGAGAATTTGCTCACAACCGGCAAGCATGGTACAAACGACTGTGTGAAAAGATGGTGACCGAACTTTGTACCCGTTATGGAGATCTATACATGATTTGGTTTGACGGCGGCGCCGATGATTCTCGTGGAGACGGACCGGACGTAGAGCCTATTGTGAATAAATATCAGCCTAATTGCCTGTTCTATCATAATATAGATCGTGCAGATTTCCGTTGGGGTGGTTCCGAGACCGGTACCGTAGGTTATCCCTGCTGGTCCACCTTCCCCGCTCCCTGTTCACATCACAAACGGATAGAAAGCAATGTCGATCAAATCGAACTGTTGAAGCATGGCGACAAAGATGGAAAATACTGGGTACCGGCCATGGCAGATACTCCTTTACGTGGAGCCAACGGACGTCACGAATGGTTCTGGGAACCGGATGACGAAAACAACATCTATCCATTGAACGAACTAATGGATAAATATGAAAAATCAGTAGGACGGAACGCTACCCTGATTTTAGGCCTGACACCCGACCCGAACGGATTAATACCTACAGGAGACGAACAACGCCTGAAAGAATTCGGTACAGAAATCAATCGTCGCTTCTCTTCTCCATTAGCCCAGACATCGGGACAGAAAAAAAGTTTGACCTTGAAACTGGACAAAAAGCAACCGGTAAACTACTGCATCATTCAAGAAAACATACAGAACGGAGAACGTATCCGCCAATATAAAGTAGAAGCCAAGGTAAATGGAAAGTGGCAAACAGTTTGTTCCGGAGAATCTGTCGGACACAAACGCATCGAAAAATTCGATCCGGTAGAAGCTACGGCATTACGGCTGACCGTACTGCAATCCATTGCATTACCCGATATTATAAATTTCAGTGCTTTTTCTGTCAACTAATTCATACGCATGAAAAGATATTTCATCATAAGTTTGCTTACTTTGGCAAGTACGGTCGCTCCTTTGACGGCTGTATTTGCCCAAAGTTCTTTTATCTACGAAAAAGGTAAATCGTTTAAAGATGTAAACGCCTCTCCAATGCCCCAGACCATTCGCCTGGACAGAACGGCAGAACCGGTCATTTATGAGAATGCAGTTCCTGAGAATGCAACCACTATATGCTACCGCATCCAACTGCCGTCTTATGTACGGGGGACATTCTTCAGCCGAGATTCCCGCCCCGGAGATTACGAATGGCCCAACAATACCAATCGCCTCTTACCTTGGATGTTCAATCATCTGACAGACCTTACCCAGGACGACTATCCGGGTATTCCTTCCAACGCACGTCCTTCTACACTGGGAGACGCTTTATTGTTGCAACTGACCGATGGAAGCTATCTGTTCACCAAAGCAGTAGCGGGTGATAACAGCCTCAGCTGGTTTCAGGTAAATACCGACGGCTCGCTCAATTTATATGTATCGACATTGGGAACCGACCGGCTCGAACACAAAGTACCGGTAGCACTGGTTCAAAGTGCCGGCAACATTTATCAGGTATTCCGGGAGGCTTACGAAACCCTGATATCCGACCGGAACGTATCGGCCCTGCAAAAGCGCACGGAAAAGAACTATTTTGAGGCTCTGAACTATCTGGGATGGTGTACCTGGGAACATTACCATTTCGATATTGATGAAACAAAAATCCTGAATGACCTGGATGCCATCGAAACCTCCGGAGTTCCTGTACGTTACGTACTGATCGACGATGGTCACCTGGCCAACAAGAATCGTCAACTGACAAGTTTTACCCCCGATCCCCAACGTTTCCCGAACGGATGGGCTCCGATCATGGCACACAAAAACAAAGATAAAATACGTTGGATAGGATTGTGGTATGCCCTCTCCGGATATTGGATGGGAATCTCCCCCGATAATGATTTTCCAACCCATGTAAAAAACAGCCTCTATTCTTTCAATGGAAGTCTTTTGCCCGGTAAAAGCACCCCGAATATCGACACGTTCTACCAGTATTATGTTCACTCTCTGAAAACCCATGGATTCGATTTTCTTAAAGTAGACAATCAGGCATTCACCTTACCGCTTTACATGGGCTCTACTGAAGTCGTACGTCAGGCGAAAGAGTGTAATCTGGCATTGGAAAAGCAAACTCACGCACAGCAGGTGGGACTGATGAACTGCATGGCTCAAAACGTACTTAACACGGACCATACCCTGCATAGCGGAGTTGCCCGTGTCAGTATTGACTATAAGAAATACAATGAGAACATGGCAAAGTCGCATCTCTTCCAATCATACACCAACACATTACTGCAAGGGCAAACCATATGGCCGGATCACGATATGTTTCATTCCAGCGATACGATCTGTGGCAGTTTGATGGCTCGTTCCAAGGCTATTTCAGGCGGCCCGGTCTACCTGTCCGATTCTCCGAAAGAATTTGTAAAAGAGAATATTTTCCCACTGATCGATAAAGAGGGCAAAATATTCCGCCCGGAAGCCCCTGCCATTCCGACCCCGGAATCGGTACTGACCAATCCACTGCAAGACGGAAAGGCATACCGGGTATTCGCTCCTACCGGTGACGAGGCTGTATCCGTCATTTGTTATAACCTCAACACCTCACCCAAACACCGGAAAGTAACCGCCGAAATAGACCCGAAGGATTATCTGTTACGCGAAACACTGACCGGCAAACCAACACCTCAACAAAAACGAGTGATTCTATTCGACTGGAATAATCAGACAGCCACTGAACTGACCGGTAAACAGACTGTAGAACTGGATGGCTTTACCGACCGTCTATTCCATCTCTGTCCGATCCATGACGGATGGGCCGTTATCGGGATACAGGAAAAATATCTGTCACCTGCGGCCGTCCGGATTCTATCTTCGACACCGGACAAATTGGTTCTCAATGTATTGTCTCCGGGAACTCTGAAAATATGGACAGAGAACTCCGGAAAACAAGAACTGAGAAGCATTCAGGTAAAGGAAACCGGAAAAATAACCATCAGAAAATAATCCTCTAATATATAATTACGATGAATAAGAAAATAATTATCCCCTTCGCACTGGCTCCATTGGCTGCCCCGGCTCTGCAAGCCCAGCACCAGCAGCCGAACGGACGTACGGACACACGCCCCAACATCATTCTCTTCATGGTAGACGACATGGGCTGGCAAGATACATCCCTGCCTTTCTGGACCCAAAAGACACACTACAACGAGGTATACGAAACTCCTAATATGGAGCGCCTTGCCAAACAAGGTATGATGTTCACCCAAGCCTATGCTAGCAGTATCAGTTCGCCCACCCGCTGTAGCCTGATTACAGGAACTAACGCCGCGCGTCACCGGGTAACCAACTGGACATATCCCAAAGGCCAGCAAACAGACCGCCCGAGCGATGTATTCAATGTAGCGGACTGGAATGTAAACGGGGTTTGCCAGGTTCCTAATATCGACCACACGTTTCAGGCAACCTCACTGGCAGAAATCCTGAAAGACAATGGCTACCACACGATTCATTGTGGGAAAGCACATTTCGGCGCCGTCAACACTCCGGGAGAAAGTCCTTATCACATGGGCTTTGAAGTCAACATAGCCGGACATGCAGGAGGCGGATTGGCAAGCTACCTGGGTGAAAATAATTACGGAAACCGGACGGACGGTAAACCGAATCCCTGGTTTGCCGTTCCGGGATTAGAGAAATACTGGGGAACCGATACTTTCGTCAGTGAAGCTCTGACGCTCGAAGCTATCAAAGCACTCGATCATGCCAAAGAATACAATCAGCCTTTCTTCCTCTACATGGCTCACTACGCTATCCATGTTCCGATCGATAAAGACAAACGCTTCTATCAAAAATATATCAATAAAGGATTGACTCCCAAAGAAGCTGCTTATGCGGCCCTGATCGAAGGTATGGACAAAAGTCTGGGTGACCTGATGGACTGGCTGGATAAAAACGGAGAAGCAGACAATACCATCGTCATCTTTATGAGCGACAACGGCGGTCTGTCGAGCGAACCGGAATGGCGTGACGGAAAACTGCACACGCAGAACTCTCCTCTCAACAGTGGGAAAGGATCGGCTTACGAAGGCGGTGTACGCGAACCGATGATCGTCCGCTGGCCGGGAGTTGTAAAACCGGATACCAAATGTGATAAATATTTAATTATCGAGGACTTCTATCCGACCATACTCGAGATGGCACAAATCAAACATTATAAGACGGTACAGCCGATCGATGGAATTAGTTTTATGCCTCTGCTGACGCATACCGGTGATCCGTCCAAAGGACGCAGCCTGCACTGGAACTTCCCTAATCATTGGGGAAACGACGGTCCCGGCATCGGCCCGACTTGTACCGTACGCAAAGGTGACTGGAAGTTGATTTACTACTATGACAGCGGTAAAAAAGAGTTGTTCAATATTCCGGAAGATATAGGAGAAAAGAATGACCTGGCAGCCCTACATCCGGACATTGTGAAAAGCTTATCTAAAGAGCTGGGTGACTATTTGCGCAAAGTAGGCGGCCAACGCCCTTCATTCAAAGCAACCGGAAAGCCATGCCCATGGCCGGACGAAATCAAATAACCGAGCGAATATAATTACTTTTTATAGAGAGGAGAACCAAAGACATTACACATCTTTCGATTCTCCTTTCTGTTTTCTATCAAACAATAGACAAAATAGTTTCCGCCTTGTCTACTATATAATCCGGACAGAATGATTCAAGCTCCGTACGGGGGCGGAATCCCCACGTGACTCCACAGGAAGTAACTCCGCTATTGATAGCCGTCTGCATATCCACTCCCGAATCGCCGACATACAGCACTTCGTCTTTCGAAACACCGGCAATCCGCAAAATATCATGCACCACAGCAGGATCCGGCTTCACCTTCACTCCCTCACGCTGCCCAAATACAGCAACAAACCGGATTCCCGGGAAATAATGTGCTATCAGCTTCTCGGTGGCTGCCTGATATTTGTTGGAAGCCACGGCCAATTGATAACCTTTATGCTGCAATGTTTCCAACAATTCCGGAATTCCCGGATAAGGGCGACTCTCGTCGGCATTATGCCGGTCGTAATGCAAAAGAAATTCTTTACGAACGCGGAGCACATTCTCCTCGGTTTTCTCTCCTTCGGGTAATGCACGCTCAAACAATTTGTTGATGCCGTTACCCACCATGAAGTTATAGGAAACGACTTCATGAGTCGGATATCCCAAAGTTTGCAGAGCATGATTCGTACTATGTGCCAAATCAGCAATGGTATTCAATAAAGTACCATCCAAATCGAATATTATCAGTTTCTTCATATCTTTATACCTCTATGTTTACGACAAAGATACGGATAATTCAGCGGTAACTTTACTGCCATCCCACCTACAAGCTTTATAATAATTGTTAACGGAAAAACAGAATCAGTCCGAAAAACTTCTTTTTCAAAGAAAATATTTTAAGTTTGTGAAATAGCAACAAAAAGGGAAGAATTTGAACTTAAAAACTGAAAAGGAGACGCTTATGGGATCAAAGAAAACAGACTTAATGCGTATTTCATATTTTGTAGCCATCGTGATATTGGTATGTCTGATAGGTAATCTCAAAGACCTTTGGCTACAATCGTGGACCGACCTGATCATCTATCTGATAGTCCTGTTTGCCGCCGCCGAATGTCTGTTCAGTACATTTGCACGTATCCGTGCGGTCGGAGAGCAAAAACAGCCCCGTTGGCTGACTTCTATCTCCCTGCTGATTTACGGAATCTTTTTCCTCGGAACTCTATTTTTTATCGGAGATTTCTTAATAAACAAGTTATGATAAAGAAAAATCTACTCAAAGGAATCTGCCTGCTATGGCTATTGCTGGCAATAACTCCTGTATTGCAAGCCCAGGATCGTGCGCAACAGGCATCCGAACTTCTCGACCGGCTGATTGCAGGCCAAGGAGACAGTGTGTATGTACATCTGGACGATAACATCCGGAAAATGCTTTCCGTAGAGATGTTGAACGGACTGTTCAAGCAATTGGAACAACAAGCAGGTAAGTATCAGTCGCACGGAGAGTGGAAAACCGAACCAATAAACGGTATGACTGTTTATTATTGCGACGTTAAGTTCGAACGCTTACCACTGCGTTTTCTCACAGCGTTCAATCCGGACGGAAAGGTGAATACCATTCGTTTCGTACCTGTTCCGCCTGAAAAGACCACTCCCCCGACGACATCGGTACAAGATAAAATAAAAGAGACAGACATACAGGTTTGTACGGGGAATTTCAAGCTTCCCGGCACACTGACTCTTCCTAAAAACGGCAAAGATCTGCCGGTAGTCATTTTGGTACATGGCTCGGGGGCCAGCGACCGGGACGAAACGGTAGGGGCCAATAAACCTTTTCGGGACCTCGCGTATGGACTGGCCGAGCGTGGAATAGCCGTGATCCGTTATGACAAGCACACCAAAGTATATGGAGCCGACAGCGCACCTGCAGGCAAAGAAATTACTTTCGATGAAGAATCAGTGGATGATGCCCTTTCGGCAATTAAACTTGCCCGTTCCATACCGACAATAAATCCCGAACGGATCTACATTCTCGGACATAGCCTGGGAGGCACCTTGGCTCCCCGCATCGTCCAACGTAGCGATAAAGTTCCGGCAGGGATTATTCTGCTTGCCGGTGCAGCCCGTCCACTCGAAGATCTGTTTATAAGTCAGGTGAAGTTTCTCGCCTCTGCACTCCCATCGACTAAAGATATTGAAAAGGAAATAGCCGAATTACAGAAACAAGTGGACAACGTGAAAAGGCTGGGTACAGACACATTCGACATTACAACTCCTTTGCCCATGAATCTCTCTCAAGCTTACTGGATGCTTGCCAATCAATATAAACCTTTGGAAGTGGTCCGAAAACTGACTCTCCCCATACTTGTCCTTCAAGGCGAACGTGATTATCAGGTCACCATGCAAGATTTCGAATTATGGAAATCCGCCCTGGCAAAGCATCCGAATGCGATATTTAAATCTTATCCCCGACTCAATCATCTGTTTCAGGAAGGAGAAGGGAAGTCAACCCCTCTTGAATACAGCCGTCCCTCCTCTATTCCTTCTTACGTGACGGATGACATCGCAGCTTTCATCAACCGACCCAAGCCCGGTAACTGATGACAACAGAAACAACAGTTCCAACAAACAAGCGTTATTTATCCGTACAAGATCACCCATCCCCCATCCTTCTCAATCGCCCCTTCCTTTCTTGAAAATCGGCATCGGTATCATTGTGGTTTTGATAAATACCATCTATCATCACACCCGGACAAGCAGGATAGCAGAAAAACTAGAAACAACAACGATCCACTCTGTATCAACAACTTAAACGACTTCACTTTCAGTATATAAAATGCTTGATTTAACAGAGTGTTAAAACAAGCGTTTTGTTTGCAAAGAACAAGTCTTTTAAACACAAAACACTTCTTCTTTGCCAACAAAAAGAAAACACCCGGAAAACCGCATTAACAATGTTAACGAAAGAGGAGACCACATTTATAAGTCCATAAGGTTGTCAGTCCGCCTCCCTTTCCACTCTTACTTATTAAATTTCCAATCAAAAAGATGCTCCTTCCGCTTTCTTTTACTAAATTTGCATTTAAATTTGCCCGAATCATGAAGAATGAACCAACATATAGCTTGCTAAACGCCATCAATTATCCCAAAGACCTGCGCCAACTGAGCGTAGATCAATTGCCGGAGGTATGCGAGGAATTAAGGCAGGACATCATTAAGGAACTATCGTGCAACCCGGGACACTTCGCTGCCAGCCTCGGTGTAGTAGAACTGACTGTAGCACTGCACTATGTGTACAACACTCCTTATGATCGTATTGTCTGGGATGTGGGACATCAGGCCTACGGACACAAGATACTGACCGGACGGCGTGAAGCTTTCTCTACCAACCGTAAACTAGGCGGTATCCGTCCTTTTCCCTCACCGGAAGAGAGTGAATATGACACATTCACTTGCGGTCATGCCTCCAACTCCATCTCGGCAGCGTTGGGTATGGCAGTGGCAGCCGAGAGAAAAGGAGAAAAAGACCGCCATGTAGTAGCCGTTATCGGTGACGGATCCATGAGCGGAGGACTTGCTTTCGAAGGATTGAACAATGCTTCATCGACTGCGAACAACCTGCTGATCATACTCAATGATAATGACATGGCCATCGACCGCAGCGTAGGCGGCATGAAACAATATCTGTTCAATCTCACTACTTCGAACCGATACAACCAACTGCGTTTCAAGACATCCCGCCTGTTATTCAAAATGGGATTACTCAATGAAGAACGTCGGAAGGCCTTGATAAGATTGGGAAACAGCCTGAAATCTCTGGCAGCCCAACAGCAGAATATCTTCGAAGGAATGAATATCCGATACTTCGGTCCCATCGATGGACACGATGTAAAAAACATAGCCCGTATCCTGCATGATATTAAAGATATGCAGGGACCAAAGATTCTACACCTCCACACCATCAAAGGAAAGGGATTTGGTCCGGCAGAAAAACAGGCTACTATATGGCATGCCCCGGGTAAGTTCGATCCGGTAACAGGAAAACGTATTGTAGCCAATACGGACGGGATGCCTCCCCTGTTTCAGGATGTATTCGGGCATACGCTGGTAGAACTGGCGGAAAAGAACAAACGGATCATGGGAGTCACCCCCGCCATGCCGAGCGGCTGCTCCATGAACATGCTGATGGATCGTATGCCGGATCGCGCCTTTGACGTAGGCATTGCCGAAGGACATGCCGTGACTTTCTCCGGAGGTATGGCAAAAGACGGATTACTGCCCTTCTGCAACATCTATTCCTCGTTTATGCAGCGGGCTTACGATAACATTATCCATGACGTAGCGATACAAAAACTAAATGTAGTATTCTGTCTTGACCGCGCCGGGCTGGTAGGTGAAGACGGTCCTACGCACCACGGTGTGTTCGACATGGCTTATCTACGCCCGATCCCCAACCTGACTATCTCGTCACCGATGGACGAACATGAGTTGCGGCGCTTGATGTATACTGCCCAATTGCCCGACAAAGGACCTTTTGCCATCCGTTATCCGCGCGGGCGGGGTTCGTTGGTGGACTGGGAATGTCCGTTGGAAGAGATTCCGGTGGGAAAAGGACGGAAACTAAAGGACGGAAACGATCTGGCAGTAATTACAATCGGCCCTATCGGCAAGTTGGCTGCCCGTGCCATCGAACGTGCTGAAGCAGATACCGGCATTTCCGTAGCGCATTATGACCTTCGTTTCCTCAAGCCGCTCGATGAAGAGCTACTGCACGAAGTCGGCAAAAAGTTCCGCCATATCGTAACGATAGAAGATGGAATCATTAAAGGAGGTATGGGATGCGCCATACTCGAATTTATGGCCGATAACGGATATTATCCCGAAATCAGGCGCATCGGTGTACCGGATCAGTTCATTGAACACGGATCGGTGCAGCAACTCTACCACTTGTGCGGGATGGATGAAGAAGGAATTTACAAGGTAATTACTAAAAACAAATTACGAATGGATGCTCCTGTGGAAAGCTGCATGGCTACCCATTCTTAATCCCCCAATACGCAATAGAACCGCAATTTGCAATCACAATGAAGATAATTATTGCTGGTGCCGGAGCTGTAGGCACCCATTTGGCTAAATTACTCTCACGCGAGAAACAGGACATCATCCTGATGGACGATGACGAAGAGAAACTAAGTACGCTTAGTTCTAACTTCGACCTGATGACTGTTACGGCCTCTCCTTCGTCCATATCAGGACTGAAAGAGGTAGGCATCAAAGAGGCAGACCTCTTTATCGCCGTCACTCCCGATGAAAGCCGGAATATGACCGCGTGCATGCTTGCCACCAATCTGGGAGCCGAAAAGACAGTAGCCCGCATCGACAATTACGAATACCTGCTGCCAAAGAACAAAGAGTTCTTCCAGAAACTGGGTGTCGACTCCCTTATTTACCCGGAAATGCTGGCTGCCAAGGAGATCGTATCATCCATGCGTATGAGTTGGGTGCGCCAATGGTGGGAATTTTGCGGAGGATCACTTATCCTGATCGGTACAAAGATGCGTGAAAAAGCCGAAATACTGAATGTCACGCTGGCCGAACTAGGTGCGCCGGATATTCCCTATCACGTAGTAGCCATCAAACGGGGTACCGAAACCATTATCCCCCGTGGAGACGATACCATCAAACTGCACGATATCGTATACTTCACCACTACCCGGAAATACATCCCTTACATCCGAAAAATTGCCGGAAAGGAAGAATATGCCGACGTACGCAATGTGATGATTATGGGCGGCAGCCGCATCGCAGTCCGTACAGCACAATATGTACCGGATTACATGCAGGTAAAAATTGTGGATAACGACATAAACCGCTGTAACCGCCTGACAGAGTTGCTCGATGATAAGACCATGATTATCAACGGAGACGGACGGGATATGGACCTGTTGATTGAAGAGGGACTGAAGAACACGGAAGCTTTCGTAGCCTTGACCGGTAACTCTGAGACCAATATCCTGGCCTGCCTTGCCGCCAAACGCATGGGAGTGAGCAAAACAGTGGCGGAAGTGGAAAATATCGATTACATCGGTATGGCGGAAAGCCTGGACATCGGCACGGTAATCAATAAAAAAATGATTGCCGCCAGCCACATCTACCAGATGATGCTCGATGCAGACGTTTCGAATGTGAAGTGCCTGACCTTTGCCAATGCGGACGTAGCAGAATTCACAGTACCCGAAAACGCCAAAATTACCAAAAACAAAGTGAAAGACCTGGGACTGCCCAAAGGGACCACTATCGGTGGCCTGATCCGCAACGGAGAAGGTATACTGGTTACGGGTGATACCCTTATTCAGGCAGGTGACCACGTCGTCGTATTCTGCCTCAGCATGATGATCAAGAAGATAGAAAAGTACTTTAATTGATGGTATGATAAACTCTAAAATGATATATCGCATCACAGGTTTCCTCTTACTGATAGAGACAGGCCTGTTACTTTGCTGTGCAGGTGTTTCGCTGATATACCGCGAGGATGACCTGAGCAGTTTCCTGTTGTCGGCAGGATTGACTACTTTAGTCGCCATCCTTCTGCTGGCTCTTGGCAAAGGAGCCGAAAAACAACTTAACCGCCGAGACGGATATGTCATTGTCAGTGTAGCATGGGTCGTGTTTTCCTTATTTGGAATGCTCCCGTTCTACCTCAGCCATTATATACCAAGCATAACCAATGCCTTCTTCGAAACGATGTCCGGATTCAGCAGTACCGGAGCCACCATTCTCGACGATATCGAGGCACTGCCCCACGGACTTCTCTTCTGGCGAAGCATGACACAGTGGATAGGCGGATTGGGCATTGTCTTTTTTACCATTGCCGTACTGCCCATTTTCGGTGTGAGCGGCGTACAACTCTTTGCCGCCGAAGCCAGCGGGCCTACCTACGATAAAGTACATCCCCGTATCGGTGTGACGGCCAAATGGATATGGACTATCTATGCCGGACTGACAGCCATTGAAGTGATTCTCCTGTTATTCGGAGGCATGGGACTGTTCGACAGTATCTGCCACTCGTTTGCCACGACCGGTACAGGAGGTTATTCTACCAAGCAAGACAGCATAGCCTATTACAATTCACCTTATATAGAATATGTGATAGGTGTTTTTATGTTTCTCTCCGGAATCAACTTTACGCTACTTCTCCTGCTATTTACCGGTAAACTGAAGAAAGTATCTCAAAATGCCGAGTTAAAGTGGTACGTGATGTCAGTGATTCTCTTTACCGCATTCATTGCGGCAGTGCTCTACCGCACCACCCCGATGGGAGCCGAGGAATCTTTCCGCAAAGCCTTTTTTCAAGTAGCTTCGCTGCATACTTCCACCGGATTTGTAACAGCCGACTACATGCAATGGGTACCGGTACTTTGGGGTACCCTGACTGTCATCATGCTGATAGGTGCCTGTGCCGGAAGCACCACAGGAGGTATGAAATGCATCCGAATGGTGATTCTGGCCAAAGTGTCACGAAATGAATTTAAACACATCGTACATCCGAACGCCGTACTTCCGGTGCGGGTGAACAAACAGGTCATTTCTCCTGCCATCCTGTCGACGGTACTGGCATTCTCATTCATCTATGCCGTCATCATCATTGTCAGTGTACTGTTGATGCTGGCAATGGGCGTAGGTTTTACAGAATCTATCGGGACGGTGATTTCAAGTATCGGAAATATGGGACCGGGATTGGGGAGCTGCGGTCCGGCCTATTCATGGGACGGACTCCCTGATCTGGCCAAATGGTTATTGTCGTTCCTGATGTTACTGGGACGTCTGGAACTATTCACCGTCTTACTTTTATTCAGTTCTGACTTTTGGAAAAGGAATTAGAAACAAGTAGAGAAGCTTCATTGTTGTATCATACAAGATAATATATAGTAGAGGCGGGTCAGAGATCGGTTGATAATCCCTCCAACTTCTGACTCCCTTGATTTATTAAAAAACCTTTTTTGTCACGTGGAGTTTGCAAAAGAGATAAAATTAAATTCTATATTTGCAACCGTTTAAGAAATAGGAATGAAACAAAACTTAAAATATTATATAATAATAGTGCTTGCCGTGCTGCTTCATTCGGTAACGATGAAAGCGGCAAACACCTCTTATATAATAGAAGATCCGGACCAGGAAGAATGTTTCATTTCGCAAGCTACTCCTGCAAGCCGGAATATCCTGGAACGCTTTCATTTCTATTGCACCATTATGCCCTGTGAAATGGGGCATGCAGATATTTCTCATGTACCAACGGACAAAAGTTTTATCCGTCCTGAAATGATCTTTCATAAATACAGAATGAGAAATAATCCTTTTTCTGTCCATTCAAATCACTCACATACATACAATCCGTCTGATCCACTGACCTACTATGTCTACGGATTAAGGAAAATCATCATTTAAAGAGTCACAAGCCACGAGTAGCCATGCTATCATGTAAGCTGTTTCACTGATAGCTGTCAATACTCTTTCAATCTGTTGTCACTCAGAGGTGTGTCAACTTATTGCTTACTTCAGATTATTCAATCTAAACATACTATTGGATTATGAATTTTACATTGTTAGTTGTCGTTCTGCTGACCGCAATTGCCTTTGTCGGTGTGGTGATAGCCCTTTCAAACGCTATCTCGCCGCGGTCGTATAATGCACAAAAGTTCGAAGCGTATGAATGTGGTATCCCTACGCGCGGTAAATCATGGATGCAGTTCCGTGTAGGTTACTACCTGTTTGCCATTCTGTTTCTGATGTTCGATGTCGAAACAGTATTTCTGTTTCCCTGGGCCGTCATAGCCCGTGACCTGGGACCTCAGGGATTGATTAGTATTCTCTTCTTTTTAGTTGTGTTGGTTCTGGGCCTTGCCTATGCCTGGAAGAAAGGAGCACTGGAATGGAAATAATGAAAAAGCCTAAAATAAAGTCTATCCCGTATGAAGACTTCATCGACAACGAATCGTTGGAAAAGATGGTCAAAGAACTCAATGAAGGCGGTGCAAACGTCTTTGTGGGAGTACTTGACGATCTTATCAACTGGGGACGCAGCAACTCGCTGTGGCCACTTACTTTCGCAACCAGCTGTTGCGGTATCGAATTCATGGCACTGGGTGCCGCGCGTTACGACATGGCCCGCTTCGGGTTTGAAGTAGCCCGTGCCAGTCCGCGCCAAGCCGATATGATCATGGTATGCGGCACCATTACCAACAAAATGGCTCCGGTACTGAAACGTCTGTATGATCAGATGGCAGATCCCAAATATGTAATTGCCGTAGGAGGATGTGCAGTAAGCGGAGGCCCGTTTCGCAAATCCTATCATGTGGTGAACGGAGTAGACAAGATTCTCCCGGTCGATGTATATATTCCCGGATGCCCTCCCCGCCCGGAAGCATTTTATTACGGTATGATGCAACTGCAACGGAAAGTGAAGATAGAGAAATTCTTCGGAGGAGTAAACCGGAAAGAGAAAAAACCTGAAGGGAAATGAATCTGCTTTAATTAGTAAAATATGGAAGAAATAAAATACATAGAACCCGCAGCACTACACGACGAAATGCTGCGTCTGCGTAACGAAAAACAGATGGACTTCCTCGAAAGCCTAACGGGTATGGACTGGGGAGTGGCAGACGAAGGTGACGCACCGAACGTAACCCGGGGACTTGGAGTAGTCTATCATCTGGAATCGACCGTAACCGGCGAACGCATCGCGATAAAAACATCCACAAATAACCGCGAAACTCCGGAAATACCTTCCGTCAGTGACATCTGGAAAGCGGCCGACTTCAACGAGCGTGAAGTTTTCGACTATTACGGCATTGTATTCATCGGACATCCCGACATGCGACGTCTTTATCTGCGTAATGACTGGGTAGGCCATCCGATGCGTAAAGATAACAACCCGGAGAAAGACAATCCACTACGTATGGACAATGAAGAGACGTATGATACGACCCGGGAAATAGAGCTGAATCCGGACGGAACGTATCAAACTCAGGAGAATGTGATCTTCGATGACCGTGAATACGTAGTCAACATCGGGCCACAGCACCCGGCAACCCACGGAGTGATGCGCTTCCGCGTCTCACTTGAAGGCGAAACCATCAAAAAGCTCGACGCCAACTGCGGATATATACACCGTGGGATCGAGAAGATGAACGAAAGCCTCACCTATCCGCAGACTTTGGCACTGACCGACCGGCTCGATTATCTGGGAGCACACCAGAACCGCCATGCACTCTGCATGTGCATCGAGAAAGCAATGGGTATCGAGGTCAGCGAACGCGTGAAATACATCCGTACCATCATGGACGAACTTCAGCGTATCGACTCTCACCTCCTATTCTACTCCTGTCTTGCCATGGACCTGGGCGCATTGACAGCCTTCTTTTACGGATTCCGTGACCGTGAAATGATTCTGGATATGTTCGAAGAAACTTGCGGCGGACGTTTGATAATGAACTACAATACCATTGGAGGCGTACAGGCAGACCTGCACCCGAACTTCATCCCGAGAGTAAAGAAGTTCATCCCTTACCTGCGTGGAATCATCCACGAATATCACGATGTATTCACCGGCAATGTCATTGCCCGGCAACGTCTGAAAGGTGTAGGGGTGCTGAGTCGCGAAGATGCCATTTCTTTCGGATGTACCGGTGGAACAGGCCGTGCCAGCGGCTGGGCATGTGATGTACGCAAACGTATGCCTTACGGCGTATACGATAAGGTGGATTTTAAAGAAATCGTTTATACCGAAGGCGACTCTTTTGCCCGTTACATGGTGCGTATGGACGAAATCATGGAGAGCCTGAACATTATCGAGCAATTGATTGACAATATTCCGGAAGGACCGATACAGGAGAAAATGAAACCCATCATCCGGGTACCGGAAGGAAGTTACTATACCGCCGTTGAAGGCAGCCGCGGTGAATTCGGAGTGTTCCTCGAGAGTCATGGCGACAAGACACCTTACCGTTTGCACTACCGTTCGACGGGGTTGCCACTGGTTTCGGCTGTCGATACCATCTGCCGGGGAGCTAAGATTGCCGACCTGATCGCTATCGGCGGAACGCTGGATTATGTGGTACCGGACATCGACAGATAAGAAAGCCCTGACGGCTCTTATCCTAAATCCGGATCACTCCAATCGTAAATAGTAAATCGTCTAATCGTAAATATAGTATATGTTTGACTTTAGTATAATAACAAGTTGGATACACCAGACATTAACCTCCGTCATGCCGGAGGGATTGGCTGTATTCATAGAATGTGTCGTTATCGGGGTGTGCATTGTGGCTTTGTACGCCATACTTGCCATTCTCCTTATTTATATGGAACGCAAGGTGTGCGGGTTCTTCCAGTGCCGACTGGGTCCGAACCGCGTAGGAAAGTGGGGAAGCATCCAGGTGCTCTGCGATGTGCTCAAGATGCTGACCAAAGAGATCATCGAACTGAAGCATTCGGACAAATTCCTTTATAACCTGGCTCCGTTCATGGTGATTATCGCCTCATTTCTCACCTTTTCGTGCCTGCCTATCAGTAAAGGGCTGGAAGTGCTGGACTTCAACGTAGGTGTCTTCTTCCTGTTGGCAGCTTCGAGCATAGGCGTAGTGGGTATCCTGCTGGCCGGCTGGGGTTCGAACAATAAGTTCTCACTGATCGGTGCTATGCGAAGCGGTGCACAAATCATCAGTTATGAATTGTCTGTCGGACTTAGTATTCTCACAATGGTGGTCCTGATGGGTACCATGCAGTTTTCTGAGATTGTGGAAAGTCAGGCTAACGGATGGTTTATCTTCAAAGGACACATCCCGGCCCTGATCGCTTTCGTTATCTATCTGATAGCCGGCAACGCAGAATGTAACCGTGGTCCGTTCGACCTTCCCGAAGCAGAAAGTGAACTGACGGCAGGATACCATACCGAGTATTCGGGTATGCACTTCGGCTTCTTTTATCTGGCCGAATACCTGAATATGTTCATCGTAGCTGCCGTAGCCGCTACCATCTTCCTGGGAGGCTGGATGCCGCTGCACATTGTCGGGCTGGACGGATTCAATGCAGTGATGGATTATATTCCGGGATTCATCTGGTTTTTCGGAAAGGCATTCTTCGTAGTGTTCCTGCTGATGTGGATCAAATGGACTTTCCCGCGTCTGCGTATTGACCAGATACTAAACCTGGAATGGAAATATTTGGTACCTATTTCAATGGTCAATCTGGTAATCATGGTATTAATCGTAGTCTTCGGACTGCACTTCTAACCCGGAGGGCTGAAAGATGAAAAATGAAGAATATACATATCTAGGCGGCCTGATGCAAGGCATCGGCTCCCTGCTCACGGGTATGAAAACCACCATCAAGGTATATTTTCGAAAGAAAGTGACCGAACAATACCCGGAGAACCGCGCCGAACTCAAAATGTTCGACCGCTTTCGCGGTACATTGAACATGCCTCACAACGAAAACAATGAGCACCGTTGTGTAGCCTGTGGGTTGTGTCAGATGGCATGCCCCAATGATACCATTAAAGTGACCAGCGAAACCATTGAAACCGAAGAGGGCAAAAAGAAGAAAATACTGGCAAAGTATGAATACGACCTTGGTTCGTGTATCTTCTGCCAGCTCTGTGTCAACGCTTGCCCACACGACGCAATCACCTTCGACCAGGTATTTGAGCATGCCGTATTCGACCGGACCAAACTTGTCCTGCAACTCAACCGCGAAGGAAGTAAAGTAATCGAAAAGAAAAAAGAATAAAAGAATATGGGACTTACACTTGAAACAGTAGTATTCTACTTTCTGGCAGTGTTCATCATTGCCATGTCCATACTGACAGTGACCACGCAGCGTATCGTGCGTTCGGCCACTTACCTGCTGTTCGTGCTTTTCGGCACAGCAGGTATCTACTTTCTGTTAGGATACACTTTCCTCGGATCGGTACAGATCATGGTCTATGCCGGAGGTATCGTGGTGCTCTATGTATTCTCCATCCTGCTGACGAGTGGAGAAGGCGACCGGGCCGCTCACCTGAAACGGAGTAAATTCCTGGCAGGGCTTGTCACTACGATTATAGGTGCAATCCTGGTGCTCTTCATTACACTGACACACAAATTTGTGCCGACAAGCGATCCGGAACCTGTAGAAATCAGTATCAAGACCATCGGACATGCTTTGTTAAGCAGTGGTAAATATGGATATGTATTGCCTTTTGAAGCAGTCAGCATTCTGTTGCTGGCCTGTATCGTGGGCGGATTATTAATTGCACGTAAAAGATAGGACGATATGATGATACACATGGAATATTACCTGGTGGTTTCTACCATCATGATGTTTGCGGGAATATATGGGTTCTTCACCCGCCGCAACACACTTGCTATCCTCATCTCTGTAGAACTGATGCTGAATGCTACAGATATCAACTTTGCCGTATTTAACCGTTTCCTTTTTCCCGGAGAGCTCGAAGGGTATTTCTTTGCCCTGTTCTCCATTGCCATCTCGGCAGCGGAAACGGCTATCGCTATCGCCATCATGATTAATATTTACCGGAATATACGTAGTATTCAGGTAAAGAATCTGGATGAATTAAAGTGGTAAATACGTCATTATGATCATAGAAATAATAACTAAATTATGGAATATACAATTCTGATCCTTCTTCTCCCCTTCCTCTCCTTCCTGGCATTAGGGATAGGAGGCAAGTGGATGAGCCACCGAACAGCGGGCACCATAGGCACGCTGGTATTGGCAGCAGTGACAGTACTCTCGTACGTCACGGCCGTACATTACTTCTCGGCACCCCGTCTGGCAGACGGAACGTTTGCCACACTCATTCCTTATAACTTTGAATGGCTTCCGTTCACGGAAACACTAACGTTCAACCTGGGCATTTTGCTCGACCCCATCTCGGTGATGATGCTGATTGTAATTTCTACAGTCAGCCTGATGGTACATATCTACTCTTTCGGCTATATGAAAGGCGAACGGGGATTCCAGCGCTACTACGCATTCTTATCCTTATTCACCATGTCTATGCTCGGACTGGTAGTGGCAACCAACATTTTCCAGATGTACTTATTCTGGGAGTTGGTAGGTGTATCTTCTTACCTCCTGATCGGTTTCTACTATACCCGTCCGGCTGCTATTGCCGCCAGTAAAAAAGCATTCATCGTGACTCGCTTTGCCGACTTGGGCTTCCTGATCGGTATCCTGATATACGGATACTACGGAGGTACTTTCGGATTTACTCCCGACACAGTTTCAATGTTGAGCGGTGGCGCCGGTATGTTGCCTCTGGCACTCGGGCTGATGTTTGTCGGCGGTGCCGGCAAGAGTGCCATGTTCCCGCTGCATATCTGGTTACCGGACGCCATGGAAGGTCCGACTCCCGTCAGTGCACTGATTCATGCCGCTACCATGGTAGTAGCCGGCGTTTACCTGGTGGCACGCATGTTCCCGCTTTTCATCGAATATGCTCCGGACGTACTCCACCTGATTGGTTGGGTAGGTGCTTTCACCGCTTTTTATGCTGCCAGCGTGGCTTGCGTACAGAGTGACATCAAGCGTGTACTTGCTTTCTCGACCATCTCACAAATCGGATTTATGATCGTGGCACTGGGTGTTTGTACCTCTTCCGATCCGCATCACGGAGGGTTGGGATACATGGCCGGCATGTTCCACCTTTTCACACACGCCATGTTCAAGGCCTTGCTCTTCCTGGGTGCAGGCAGCATTATCCATGCCGTTCACTCCAACGAGATGTCGGCTATGGGAGGATTACGCAAATACATGCCGATCACGCATATCACCTTCCTGATAGCTTGTCTCGCCATTGCAGGTATTCCTCCGTTCTCGGGTTTCTTCTCCAAAGATGAAATTCTGGCAGCTTGCTTCCAGTATAGCCCGACGATGGGTTGGGTGATGACCGTCATCGCAGCTATGACCGCCTTTTATATGTTCCGTCTCTACTACGGCATCTTCTGGGGTGGCACAGCACCGGGGCAAAAGTCGACAAGCGATGGTACAAGCCACGTACATACTCCCCACGAATCTCCCCTGACCATGACTGTTCCGTTAATCTTCCTGGCCGCCGTCACTTGCGTGGCCGGTTTTATTCCTTTCGGACATTTCATCAGCTCCAACGGTGAATCGTATACCATCCATCTTGAGACATCAGTAGCCGTCACAAGTGTAGTGATTGCTGTGGCGTCCATCGTCCTGGCCACTTGCATGTACCTGCGTCAGCAGCAACCTCTGGCAGATAAACTTGCCAAACGTTTTGCCGGACTGCACCGTGCAGCCTATCATCGTTTCTACATCGACGAGGTGTATCAGTTCATCACACACCGGATTATCTTCCGTTGCATCTCTACACCGATCGCCTGGTTCGACCGCCACGTGGTAGACGGATTCTTCAACTTCATAGCCTGGGGTACCCATGCTACAAGCGATGAGATACGGGGATTGCAAAGTGGACGTGTACAGCAATACGCTTATGTATTCCTGCTCGGAGCGCTGATACTTATCTTAATATTAATCTTATAAAGCACAAAAGATATGAACTTTTTATCCTTATTCGTACTCATTCCTCTGCTGATGCTTGGCGGGTTATACCTTGCCAAAAGCATTAAGGCCATCCGCGGAGTGATGGTAGCGGGAAGTACGGCGTTGCTGATCCTGAGTGTTGTGCTGACGTTCCTTTATTTGGGCGAGCGCCAGGCAGGAGCTACAGCCGAGATGTTGTTCCGTGCCGATACGGTATGGTATGCACCGCTTCACATAGCCTACTCGGTGGGAGTAGACGGAATATCGGTAGCGATGCTGCTGCTTAGCGCTGTCATCGTGTTCACCGGCACCTTTGCCTCCTGGAAGTTGCAGCCGCTGACAAAAGAATATTTCCTGTGGTTCACCCTCCTGTCGATGGGAGTATTCGGTTTCTTTATCTCCATCGACTTATTCACCATGTTCATGTTCTACGAAATCGCATTGATACCGATGTACTTACTCATCGGCGTATGGGGTTCGGGACGCAAAGAATATGCAGCCATGAAGCTGACCCTGATGCTAATGGGTGGTTCGGCATTCTTGCTGATCGGTATTCTGGGTATCTTCTTCGGTGCCGGCGGAACAACCATGAACATTCTTGAAATAGCTCAACTGCATAACATTCCGTTTGCGCAGCAATGCATCTGGTTTCCGCTCACTTTCCTGGGATTCGGTGTGCTGGGAGCACTCTTTCCCTTCCATACCTGGAGTCCTGACGGTCATGCCTCGGCACCGACTGCTGTCTCTATGCTGCATGCCGGCGTATTGATGAAGCTCGGAGGCTACGGTTGTTTCCGCATCGCCATGTACCTGATGCCGGAAGCTGCAAACGAACTGGGCTGGATCTTCCTGATCCTGACAGGTATCTCCGTTGTATACGGTGCTTTCAGTGCTTGCGTACAGACAGACCTGAAGTACATCAACGCATACTCTTCCGTAAGCCACTGCGGCCTTGTGCTCTTCGCTATCCTGATGATGAACCAGACAGCAGCTACCGGAGCGGTGCTTCAGATGCTCAGCCACGGATTAATGACAGCTCTGTTCTTCGCCCTCATCGGTATGATATACGGACGTACCCATACCCGTGACGTACGCGAGCTGAACGGACTGATGAAAGTGATGCCGTTTCTCAGTGTCTGCTATGTGATTGCCGGACTTGCCAACCTGGGTCTTCCGGGACTTAGCGGCTTCGTAGCCGAGATGACTATCTTCGTCGGTTCATTCCAGAACTTCGATGTATTCCATCGTACACTGACCATCATCGCTTGCTCGTCCATCGTGATCACGGCAGTCTATATCCTCCGACTGGTAGGTAAGATTCTATATGGAACGTGTACCAACAAACATCATCTGGCACTGACGGATGCAACCTGGGACGAGCGCTTTGCCGTCATCTGTCTCATCATTTGTGTCGCCGGACTGGGTATGGCTCCTTTCTGGGTCAGCCACATGATTGGCGAGAGTGTATTGCCCGTTGTTTCACACTTAATACCCTAAAAGAAGATGGATTATTCACAATTTCTATATATGAAAGAGGAGCTGTCACTGATAGCAGTTATCCTCATCCTGTTTGTTGTCGACCTGTTTACCTGTCCGGACCAAAAAGGTGCCACTCCTAAGGTGAACGTCAGGTCGCTCACCTTGCCGGCTGTGATCCTGATGACCCTCCACACCGTAATCAACCTCTTTCCCGGAACTCCGGCAGAGGCTTTCGGCGGAATGTATCAGTACACACCGATGCAAACCATCATCAAGGCAGTGCTCAACGTAGGTACCATCATCGTGCTACTGATGGCCCATGAATGGTTGAAACGCGAAGACACCCGCATCAAGCAGGGAGAGTTCTATGTACTGACACTCTCTACCCTGCTGGGTATGTACTTTATGATTTCTGCGGGACATTTCCTGATGTTCTTCATCGGATTGGAAATGGCAAGTATCCCGATGGCCGCACTGGTGGCATTCGATAAATATCGTCATCACTCCGCAGAAGCAGGTGCCAAGTACATCCTGACCGCACTGTTCTCAAGTGCATTGCTGCTATTCGGTCTTTCAATGATATACGGTACGTCCGGTACGCTCTATTTCAATGACCTCCCCGGACACATCACAGGCAATATGCTTCAGATTATGGCATTCGTGTTCTTTTTTGCCGGCATGGGATTCAAAATCTCATTGGTTCCTTTCCACCTCTGGACAGCCGACGTATACGAAGGAGCGCCTACAGCCGTAACCTCTTATTTAAGTGTGATTTCCAAAGGATCGGCAGCTTTCGTGCTGATGACCATCCTGATGAAAGTGTTCGCACCGATGGTGGCACAATGGCAGGAAGTGTTGTTCTGGGTAACCATTGCTTCCATCACCATTGCCAACCTCTTTGCTATCCGCCAACAGAACCTGAAACGTTTCATGGCATTCTCCGCTATCTCCCAAGCGGGATACATCATGCTGGGTGTCATCGGAGGCAGTGAAATGGGAATGACTGCCCTGGTTTATTATGTACTGGTTTATCTGGCAGCAAACTTAGGCGTATTTGCAGTCATCTCAATTGTGGAACAACGTAGCAACAAAGTGGAGATAGACGACTATAACGGACTGTACAAGACCAATCCCAAACTGGCTTTTATCATGACCCTTGCCCTGTTCTCACTGGCCGGTATCCCTCCGTTTGCGGGTTTCTTCTCAAAGTTCTTCATTTTCATGGCTGCATTCAACAGCGGATTCCATCTATTGGTATTCATTGCCCTGATCAATACAGTCGTATCGCTTTACTACTACTTGCTGATTGTAAAGGCCATGTATATCAATCCCAATGAAGAACCGATCCCCACTTTCCGCAGTGATAACTACACCAAAGTGAGTCTCGCACTTTGTACTTTGGGTATCATAGCTCTGGGTATTGCAAGTTGCATCTATCAGGGAATTGACAAGTTCTCATTCGGAATGGGAATGTAAAATCAATGGTAAACGATCAGCTATAAACAACAAACGGTGAACAGGCATACAGTATAGTATGTGTTGTTCACCGTTTGTTGTTTATAGCCGGACCGTCTATCAATCGTTAACGATTGACTGTTCGCTGTTAATATAGGGAATGGTGAACCAGAAACGGGCCCCTTTCCCTTCTTCCGAGTCCACTCCTATGACGCCGCCCAGCTGCTCCACAATACTTTTACAGATGGAGAGTCCGAGCCCGGTTCCGTGGATAAAGCTGTTCAGCTTCACAAAGCGTTCAAAGATATGCGTCAGTTGCTCTTTAGAGATTCCGATTCCCGTGTCGCTTACATAAAACTCCACACCCTCTTCCTTCTTTTCATATCCCACATGGATGCTGCCCGAGGAGGTAAACTTCAGGGCATTGTTCACGAAATTGGAGATGACCTGATGCAACCGGTTCCGATCACTTATCACAGTGCAATCCGAAGGATGCGGATCGAATACTAATTCAACTCCCTGGGGAACCTTTATCTGAGAGCTGCGAACGATATCTTCACAAAGCATATTCACATCCGTCTCCCCGTAGGTGAACTCAAACGTACCGGCCTCAATCTTCGATAAGTCCAGAATGTCCGAGATCAGCTGCAGCAGCAAGTCATTATTCTCTTGTACGATCTTGATGTATTCGCAGCGTTCCTCCATGTCTTCCGTATCGACCAGGAGGCCCGAGAAACCGACAATCGCATTGAGTGGTGTACGTATCTCGTGACTCATATTCGCCAGGAAAGCGCTCTTCAGCCGATCCATGGTTTCCGCTTTCTCTTTCGCCTCGATAAGCATGGCTTCCGTCTCTTTCAGTTCCGTAATATCATAATTAATGCCGATAATCTCCACCTCCCCATTCTCCGGTTCAAACTTGGTCACTACCACATTCATCCGTACCCAGTTCCACTCGTTGGTAGCGCCGGGTTTCAGGATACGCATTTCGCTACGGAAGTCCTTCTCTTCACCCGCCAATACCTTCTCGTAAAAGTCAAAGACCTTCTGCCGGTCTTCGGGATGCATCTTATCATAAACGCCCACAACGGATGAAAGCGGAATATCCTCCGTCTCACCCATATTCTTAAACCACTGTTTGATGGCATAGCCACGTTTACTCAGCAGGTTCAGTTTGGCATAACCTACTTTTGCATAGTCCGATATCAAAAGGAAGAAGTTCTCAAAATCACGGATACGGTTAATGGCATCGATACGCTCCGTATTATCGATGTTGATCAGCACATAGCCGTTGAAGTTCCCTTGGCTGTCAAAGAGTTTACTGACCTTTGTATACAGCTCGATTATATTACTTTTATCGGAATGGTAGTAATCGGAAGCCTTATTAAAAGAGTAGTTCAGTCTGAAATCGACCAGGTCTTCGTTCCGTACCCGTTCTCTGATTTCAAGAGGCACATTCGGATTCTCAAAGAAGTTGACTCCCATTACATCGGCTTTATCTTTTACACCAAAGGTTTCCATATCCCAGTTGTTCAAGTCGAGCAAATTGCCATCCTTATCGTAAATCTCCACTCCCGCGGGAATATTGGCAAAGATATTCTTGAAAAGCTTCTCACTGCGATCTAAAGCCCTATGGGCACGAATCGTCTCGGTAGAGTCCAGAAACAGAGCGACCACCTCGTCCTTTTCCGGAGAATACACGATGCAATGGGAACTGCGCTGGGTGCGATGGAAGTAGACATCAGTCTCTTTGTGCACACTGCCCTCCATCACATCGAGAAGATAATCCACCTTGGCCTTAAAGTCCGCATGCAACTCGCTGGCAAGGCATCCCACGTAATCGGAAAGAGACATTCCTATGAGTTCCGAACTCAAATCATTGGCATCGGCTATCCGGTAATCACAAGGTAGTCCGGCAGCATCCCGGACCATAGTCATACGTATATACCCCATCGGCATGAAGCGGAACAGATTACGCAAAAAAGAACGTTCGCGCACAGCTTCGTCTTTCGCTTTACGCAGCTCGATACAGATGCTGATAATATTGGCAAGAGACGATAACCATTGGAAGTCTTCATTATTCCAGTTGCGATAATTCTTCACCAGATCGATCCCCATATACCCCCATACATGTTCGCCGGCTATCAGCGGAGTGATCATCAGTGACTTGATGTTCTGGCGGCTCAGGATCGCATATTCCGCTTTTGCATGTTTCGGAAGCTGGTCCAATGAATCCAGTATCACCGGTTTACCCGACAGGGTCTGCTGCCTCCACCAAGGTAAACTGTCAGTCGGGATACGTTGCAGGCTATCGATCTCCGGCAACACTCCTTCGGCCACCACCTCGTAGGTACAGTCCTGATAGCGGTAATATTCATCATATTCAAAGATATACACGCGTCCCCCATGAAAAAGATCGAGGATATCCTTCAATATCTCCATGATACAGAGGTCCACACTATCATCTTTGAGAAAGCGTAAGAGTGAATGGGAAATGGAGTTCTGCCTGTACAGCAAGTCGTTGACACGCTCCAGAACCCGCTCGGAAGTATCATTGGGAGCTTCTACCCGCTGCATGATACCGAATGAAACGACTCCCCTGCCCGGTATTTCTTCACGCTCCCCCAAACGGGTGTGCAACCACACGATTCCCTCTTTGGAGTGAATGGGGAAAGTCTGTTCATAAAACTCCCTATGGATGGAAGCATTGAACTCCCGGACTATCTGTTCCTGATAATCCTCACGCACCCGTTTCCTGAAGTCCGTAAAAGATATGGTATTTCCTTCAAGTCCCAATAAATCGCAGAGGTATTCTGAGCATACATAATGCCCGGCTGTGAAATCAGCTTCCCACCATCCGAGTTGCGCCATGGACGCCATTTGCCGAAATCGTTCAATATCGTTATCCATAAAAGTAGTTTACAGGAGTATATGTTTGTTTGCTGTTAGTACGCAAATTTAGGAAATTATCCATTCACACCAAGAGAATGGATTAAATATTTGTGGCAAGCAGACGCTGAGAGCAGCACTGCAAAAAGGGTACACAGGAATGTAACACAGATGTTAACGAATCGTATAGGGCATGTATCACCCCCGTAACCTGAATCGTGCAACTTTGCACCGACAGAAAAACGTAGATAAAAAGACATGAAACAACAAATCGGGAGACTTCTCTCCACTCTTCTTCTCGCAACATTTTCCTTAGGAATCACAGCAGGGGTCATCCAGGGAACCATCATTGATAAACAGACCAAAGAACCCCTGACCGGAGCTACCGTACAGATTGCCGGAACCACGACCGGAACCGTAGCCGATGTAGAAGGTAACTACACACTGACGCTAAGCAACGGCACCTATACCATTGAAGTGAAATATATAGGATATAAAACACTCCGGATGAATGAAGTGAAAGTGAAAGCCAATGCGACACTGAACTTTGAACTGGAAGTAGACGCACAAACGCTGGACGCCGTCACCGTAGTGGCCCGGAAAAACCTGGAAGGCGAAAAGGCTTTACTGCAAGAGAGACAGAAAGCAACGCTTGCCATCGAAAACATGGGAGCCAAAGAGATGACCCTGAAAGGTATATCGAACGTACAGGACGGAGTCAAGAAAATAACCGGTATCTCCATTGCAAGCGCCGGACAGCTGATAGTACGCGGACTGGGTGACCGGTACAGCACGACCACCCTGAACGGTTTGCCCATCGCCTCGCCCAACCCGGACAACAAGTTGATTCCGCTCGACCTCTTCCCGGCCTCTACCGTAAAGAACATCACCGTCAGTAAAGTATATGCCGCCGGAGCCTTTGCCGACTATTCGGGCGCACATATCGACATCAGCACCAAGGAGAACACGGGAAGTGACTTTTTCTCCATCGGCTTCAACGTGGGCGGACGCTTCAACACTGTCGGAAAAGATTTCTATTATAGCGACCGGAAAGGCGGACTCTTCAGTACGGGAAACCTCAGGAATAAAGACCGGATTCTGGCTATGGGTAAAAGCGAGTTCCGCGATTACGCCCGCAACAATGACCCGTTCGGCACAAACTTCGCTATCAGCAAGCACCGTTCACTACCCGAATTCGGTGGTAACCTGGGAGGAGGCAAGAGCTGGACACTCCCCAACGGAAACCGTCTGAGCGTGCTTGCCTCGGTAGGTGTCAGCAACGAAAACCAAATCTTGAAAGACGCCTACGTGACCACTATGACCGCTCAGGGCACACACCTCGACAAGTTCAATTATGACAGTTATTCCAGCGCACTGAAAATAGCCGGATTGGGCAACATCGGCTACTCGTTCCGGCAGGCGGACCACATCAACTTCACCGTGTTCTATGCACGCAATGCCATCAACGACTACATGTCCCGCGAGGGGATCGATGCCGAAAAGAACAACATCACATCGAGCAACAGCGTTTTCCATGCCTACTCACTACTGAACAACCAGTTGCTGGGACACCACGAACTGACTTCTCAGTGGGATGTAAACTGGAGCGCTTCATACGGACTGACCAACAGTGACGAACCGGATCGCCGGCAGGTGGTCTTCTTCCGTAACGAAGGCAGCGATAAGCTGAACCTCTTTAAACTCAACCAGACTACCAACCGCTACTTCGGAGAACTGCAAGAGAAAGAGATTGTAGGAGATCTGCGCACCTCGTACAAATGGGGAGATGCGAACCTGATTCGTGTGGGAGGTACTTACAAAAGCAAAAAACGCGACTTTGAAAGCGTGAACTTCTACTACGATATCAATGCTTTGAACGCTGACGTCACCAACATTTATGATACCAACGGATATCTGAATCAGGAAAACATAGCCAACGGGACGATAAAAGCCAACATCGATGCACAGCCCCGTTACAACTACTACGCCGGAATGGATGTGTGGGCAGGGTTTGCAGAAATAGAGTACTACCCGATGGAATCTCTGCTGGTCAACGTGGGACTGCGCTACGAGCAGGCCAAACAATGGGTACGCTATTGGACGGACGGCGGACAGGAGAAGAAAACGAACCTGGACAAAGGCGACTTCTTCCCGGCACTGAACCTGAAGTACAGCCTGAACGAAACCAACAGCCTGCGCCTCTCCGTATCACGCACTGTCACCCGCCCTTCATTTATCGAAATGGCTCCGTTCCTCTACCAGGAATCTTACGGAAGTGCCTATATCCGCGGTAACAACGAACTGAAAAACGCTTATAATTATAACATCGACCTGCGCTATGATTTCTTTCCGAAACGCAACAACGGGGATATGTTCTCTGTCACGGGTTATTTCAAAAAACTGAAATCGCCGATTGAACAGACTCAGGAGTCTTCGGGCGGCACAGTGATCCGCTCTTTCCGCAACGCCGAAGATGGAATAGCCACAGGAGTGGAAATAGAATTCCGCAAAGAACTGTTCAAGAACTTCCGTATCGGAGCCAACGGTTCGTACATGTACACAAACGTCGTATTGCCCGAAGGCGGGGTATATACCGACTCGGAACGCGCTCTGCAAGGAGCCTCTCCGTTCCTGATCAATGCAGATCTCAGCTACACTCCTCAACTGAGAAGAGAAAGCGACCTGACACTGGCACTGGTTTACAATGTGCAAGGCCCGCGCATCGAGACAGTAGGTATCTACGGAACAGGTAACATCAAGCAACAGACTCTGCACACGATGGACTTCATAGCAAGCTATGCCATCAACAAACACCTGAGCCTGCGCCTGCAGATGAAAGACTTGCTGAACAGTACCATCCGCTTCAAACAGGAGCTGCCGGCAACGGGACAAAAGGTGGAAGTAGAATCATTCCGTCCGGGAACCAGTGCAGAAATAGGAGTCTCGTACAGATTCTAAGGCTCGCCACAGGGTCACACAGAATATTTATATGAATAATCAAACAGATAGTATAAACCTAAAACAGTATGAATATGAAAACGAATTATCTAAAACTCAACTCTTGGGCCGTAGCAGCCCTGATGGGAATGTGTTCACTTGCAGCTTGTAGTGACGACAACAGCGGCGAAGGCGGCGGAAACGGCGACAGCGAAGAGGTGATCGCCAACAACGGAACACTGAAAGGAAGCGTAGACGGGTCGAAAACCGTCATCCTGACCAAAGGCTACAACTTCTCCCTCGACGGAGAATATATCGTCAAAGCCGGTTCTACCCTGAAGATCGGCGAAGGTGTGACAATCAGCGCCAAAAGCGATGATGCCACCATCGACTACATCCTCGTGGAACAGGGAGCCAAGATCGAAGCGGTAGGTACTGCCTCCGCACCGATTGTCATGACTGCCGATACCAAAGAACCGGGAGCGTGGGGTGGCATCCACATTTGCGGCAAAGCCCCGATCAATATCGGATCGACCGGTAAATCGGAAGTCGGAGATGCCGCTTACGGTGGTTCCGATCCGGCGGACAACTCGGGTATCCTGAAGTACATTCGCCTGGAATACGCCGGATACAAGTTCACTACGGAAAAGGAGTGTAACGGCTTCACCTTCTATGGTGTAGGAAACGGTACGACCCTCGAATACCTCGAAGCATACAAAGGTACCGACGACGGCTTCGAATGGTTCGGAGGTACGGTCAATGCCAAATATCTGGTATCGGTGAGCAACAGCGACGATTCATTCGACTGGACAGAGGGATGGAGCGGAAAAGGGCAATTCTTTGTCGCCTACCAGGAAGATCCCGCCACTTTGGGATATACATGCGATTGCCTGATCGAGGCCGACAACTATGACAAGAATATGGATGCCGCTCCGATCTCATGCCCGACACTGGCCAACCTGACACTGATAGGCGCCAACAACGACGAAGGCAAAAGAGGCATCCGCCTGCGTGCCGGAACTCAGGCCAAGATCTACAATGCACTCGTTACAGGCAAGGCCAACAACCTGACTACCGAAACAGAACAGACCGAGAAATTCCTGATCGACGGTCCTTCGGTACTGAACTACATCGCTATCGCGGGAGATATCAAGGCAAGCGGTGACGGCGGTTACTCTTCTGCCCTGTTCACAGCCGAAGGCAATCACAATGCCATCAACCAGACTTTGAGCTTCAGCAATATCTTTATCGGAACACAGGACGGAGGAGCCGACCTGTCAGCAGACAGCTTCTTTGAAAAAGCGGCTTATAAAGGTGCAGTGAAAGCAGACAATGAATGGACCAAAGGTTGGACCAAGTTATAAATCACGTATACACTCACAGAATGAAGCACCGGACAGTCCTGCTGGCCCGGTGCTTTACCTGTTTTTCAAACTATGGACAGATACAGACTAAAGATTATCGCATTGACAGCACTGGTGTGCCTGACCGGCAGCAGCTGTACGGACGACGAGAACAACGGACAGGGCAATAACATTATTTATGGTGAGAATATCATCGGAAACGGAGAACAGACCTTCGAGATAAAAGATCATCAATACCTGAAACGGGACACTTACCTGATGAAGGGATGGTGTTACGTCACTTACGGTTCGACGCTGACCATTGAAGCGGGCACCGTTATCAAAGGAGACAAGGAAACCCGCGCCGCCCTGATTGTAGAACCGGGCGGGAAACTGATTGCCAGGGGAACGGTAGATGCTCCCATCGTATTCACCTCCGAAATGCCCGCCGGGAAACGGAAACCGGGTGACTGGGGAGGATTGATTTTATGTGGTTATGCCCGGAACAATGAAGACATCATGCAGATAGAGGGAGGCCCGCGTACCATGCACGGAGGTCCGAACAACGCGGATAATTCGGGCGTCCTGAGCTACGTCCGTGTAGAGTTTGCGGGATATCCGTTCAAGAAAAACCAGGAGATCAATGGCATCACCTTCGGTTCGGTAGGAAACGGCACGCAAATAGACCACCTGCAAGTATCGTATGCCAACGACGATGCCTTCGAATGGTTCGGCGGAACGGTTCATGCGGAATATCTGGTGGCCTATCACTGCTGGGACGATGATTTCGACATAGACAACGGCTATAGCGGCACATGCCGGCATCTGCTGGGCATCCGCCATCCGCGAATAGCGGACATCACAGGTTCTCATGCCTTCGAATGCAGCAATAATGGCACGAACACTCCTGCGACACCTACCACAGCCGCCACCTTTGAAGATGTCACGATCTATGGCCCTGCCTCAGGGGATGCCTCGTTCGTAAATCATCCCGACTTTATCAATGGCGGCGGCCTCCGGCCTGAGAATGAAAGCATGCTCGGGCTATTCGGCGCGGCACTGTATATGGGCAACAACACATCGGTGACTTTCCGGAACTGCCGGATCAGCGGATATCCGTCGGACATGGAGGGCACACCGGCCTCAGCGGATAACGTAGTATTCAGCGAAAGGGAAGAAACCGGTTATCCGGAGTGGACCCAAGGATGGTGTAACTTCAACCCGCAAGAGACAGAGTATTGAATTCACCACAGAGTCTTATTCATTGCCGCTTAACAGAGCGGTTTTGACATTCTGTCCAAATGATATTTCAATCCTCTCAGATTGCTTTCTTTCGGCCCGAGGGAAAGGCACTCTGCGAAAAACGCCTCCTATGGCAATCCGGTATGATTGCTTTCGTAGGCCAAACAAGCCAAAGACAAACAAAACCGCACTACTTTCCAGAGGACAGGCAACCGATAGACAGTGATACCCCTCTAAACACAACTTTTTATCACTTCCGCTTTGTTCATCTCAGAGTAGTAACCGGAAAGATTCCGTCCACTTTTGAGCCTCCGATCGGAAACAATAGAAGTAATCCGGAAAAACATTAGGAGATATTTCGAAAAGAAGTAAGCATTTTCGGGAAACGCTTACTTCTTTCGGAGCAAATGCTTGCTTCTTTTCTCCGAAACTCCGGCCTATTCTCATCAAATCCCGGCTTTCGGAGCCCCGGACCTTGGCTTTCCTGAGCAGAAAGTCCTTTTGTCGGGCTTTTCTTCTCCCAGACGGACCTGAAAAAAGAAATGCGCTATTTGTCAAACAGCGCATTTCATATCTTTTTGAAAGAAGAATCGAATATAATCTATCAGAATGATTCATAAGAGGAGTTACTGTTAGCGACGATCGCTATACACTCCATCTCGATCAGCCAGGCAGGCCGGCATACAGCAGCAACAACAAACTGTATCGGTGTATCAGGAAAGCGTTTGGCAAACAAAGCGCGCACAACCGGATAATCCGAAGCGTCCCGCAGATAAACAATCATCTGCGCCACATCCTCAAAACCGGCTTTGCCCTCTTCGAGCAACTTCTCTACATTTTCCCACATCCGCCGGGTCTGTTCCCGGACATCACCTACATGAACCACTTCACCGCGATGATCGATACTCGCCGTACCGCTGATAAAGAGATGACGACGGTCGCCATACTCCACGGAAGTTCCCCGTTCGAAAGTCACTCCATACAAGGCTGTCGGGCTGAGATGAGACAGCGCATGCAGGTAAGTCACCTGTCCCGGCTGCAATCCTTTTACCGCATAGGCATCAAACAGCACATGTATCTTCGGATCGGCATGCCGTCCCTCTATGCCGGTACTGGCTATATAATGGGTCGATTCGGTCAGTCCCTGCCCCAGAAAGTTTTCACGGCGTGCCTTGACAATGCCGGCATAATTCACATCCACGTTCTGCACAAAGATCCAGGTACGGATGCAATCGGAAGCCAGCGTACAGCCTTTTCCTACCAGATCGGCTTCATAAGATTTCAACAAGGTTTTCATCTGCCGCTCCGATTTGCCGCAAGACACACCCGCACCGGCTGTCCAGTAATGCTTGTAAGCGGCATTCGGTTCGGAGGTCAGATAGACCCACAAAGCAATCTTACTTCCATCCAACGGGGGCTGTTGCACGACAGAGACAGCGCACGACGGCTCTTTCTGCAAGACAACCTGCAAAGCCTCCCACTGATTGGCGGCATCACTCAGGAAGTAACGGCAAAACACGGGTACCATTCCCCTGATTTTCACCTTCCTGCTCAGTATCCTATGGTATGCTTTACGAATAGCCGTCAGCTGCTCTTCATAACTCCCCGCTTCCGGATCGACATGAAACATCAAATGCGCCTCTCTCGTTCCTCCCTCACCCCCAAAAAGGGAATATTCAACAGTAGTCCTTAAATACTCTATTCTATGTTTTCTGTATTCCATATTCTTACTCATCTTTTATTTCACTTTAACTCGCTCCTTCGACATCAGCCCTTTGGCCATCTCCCGCTTGTCCCATTGTACCGGAGCAGACACAAACTCGGGAACATTATACGAATAGATCAACTGATCGTAGAACGTATACGGATCTTGCTGAGGCAGCAGGAAAGGTTTCCCTATACGCCCCTGTCCGTCCACCGAGGAGATATAAAGGCGGGTGTACAACCCGTCACCTCTCCGGCTGCTGAACACAAACCAATGTGAATTGCTGCTCCAGTTGTGATAGCTTTCCGTGTCGTCACTGTTCACTTCCTCCAAGTTGCGATAGGTTCCGGTCTTCAAGTCCAGCAGCCAGAGATCGGCCTCTTTGTGCCAGATGGAGAAGTTCCCATAATCGGAAAGCGTGAACATCAGGTATTTTCCGTCGAACGAAGGTTTGGGGAAAGAGATACTTTTGTCCAGCGTGCGGGCTGAGATCAACGTATCGATCCGGTCACCGAACGTTCCGTCTTCGGGATGGAAAGCAATGCTGCACAAGCTGTATTTCACGTCTTTGTATCGGACAGGCATCTCTTTCTGCTCGGCCGAACAGAAATAAAGCGTTCGTCCGTCGGGCGAAAATGCCGGAAAAGTTTCAAACGAAGCCGTACTCAGCAAAGGAGTAGTCAGTATCCGATGGGACCGGGGATGATAAACCACCACATCCGAAGCCTGGTCGAATACCTCTATCGGCTTCTTTCCTCCCAGATGAAAGGCCTGATTGGTTTTGTTCACCGAATAAGCGATGTATTCGCCCGAAGGATGCCAGTACGGATAGACACAGGCCGACAATTGCCCGTCGGCTTTGGTATCGAGAAATTCCAACCGATCTCCTGTGTCGATTACAGTGGCTCCATGCCCGCCTCTTACATGTACGCTCGACGGTGTGGGCTCCGTCCGGTTGAAAGCATGGCAATTGATGCAGGCGGCCGTCACCTGCGTATTCTCAAATAAAGGAGTCTGGCGGAATGTTGAAAGTTCACGTTCGTAGATCCCCATCTTGCTGTACACTTCATATCCGGGTGCGAGCAAACGGTATACCAACCCGTAATCGATCGGGAAAGGACTGACATATATCGGAAACGGACGATACTCTTTCCACTTCTTCCCCTGGCGGACAGAGACTTTCACCTCGATGCTGTCTCCCTTATTACTTTCAAGAAGTTCGTGCCATTGCTTGGCGGGAATGTCTACGGATCTTCCATTCAGCCGTACAGGCTTTCCTTTCGTACCGGCAATCACGACATCAACCGCCTCTACCCCATCGTCCGTCACCCGGAAGTTAAGCGGGGCAATGGTAGAGGGAATGGTAACCCCGACATAATCGGGGAATATCGATGGCAATGTATCCACCTTGGCAGGGGATGTCACCTTCTCTTGACAAGCTGCAAACAAGAAGAGCAGCCCTATCATGCTAAAACAGTATTTTATCTTTTCCATCTTATCTAAAGTCTGCATAAAACCAATATGTATCTCCGAATCGGGCAGACAATGCATCTGCCGAACGGGCAGATGTGAAAATCTGTGCGTATTCTCTCAATCTATTCTCTGTCTGCGGGTTTATCTTCCAGGGAATTGTATCTGTTGCAGTGTGTTTGCTCATAAGCCAATAGAACAACAACGCTTCCTGATAGCCCTTGGGAACGGAAGAATATCCCAGATCGGCTCCCAAAGGATAATAATGCACAAAACGTCCCACATCCTTCTTCAAGAGTGTACAAGCCATCAAATACTCATACGCCATCCGGTTGCGGGGATTTGCATGAAGCAGGAACTCCAATGTCATCTCCGGCAGGTCAGGGTTAAAGAAGAAATCGGTTCGCGGAGTAAACCTCCTCAATCTCCCGTATTCCGGATGTGCATTGACCCGGTCTTCATCATTCAGGCAAGCCAGAGTTTCAGTAGCCCAATCTTTATAAAAGAGGGTATGCTGCAAGATACGCAGATACTTCCGGGCCACTTCGTACCTGCCATTAATCAAATTGGTCTCAGCAAGCCTTTTAAAACAACGCACACTCTTCCGGTAATCCGGAACGGCCTCCATAGCCTCGAAGACAAACTGCTGCGCCACATTGACCAATCCCAGGTAATAATAAGGTTCACCGGCTACCAAAGGAATGGTGAAGTCGTTGACAAATGACATCAGTAGTCCTTCCTTCCCCCGCTGGTAAAAACTAAACATACGTTCCGGCAGCTGCCCTTTCATTGCTAAAGCCAAATTGAGACAAGAAACCGACATCGGTGTATCGGGTGCTTTCTTTTCCGCCATCGCAATCACTTCATCCCATTCTTGCATGCGCACATGATAATCATACCCCATCACTTCCTCTTTATTCAACCCGATACCGTATTTGCCATACAGATTCAAAACAAACAACATCAGGATAAATTGCAGAACCCATGCTCCCGAGTAGTATCTCCAAGTCATCTTCTCGGGCAAACGAGCTACCAATAACGGTACCAGAATCACAGCCAGCCAGGCTATCACCTGCATTTGTGGAAAGACTAATGGAAAACGATAACTTCCGATCGCCCACAACAGGCGGTCGGCCGGATATGGAAATACAGCCAAGGATATCCAATAGGTCACTCCGGCAATTCCCAATGTACCTCCCACCAGAATCCACCAAGGCAGACGCCTACCGGCAAACCGGCAAAACTCAGTTATCCATATCAATGGAATGAAAAGCCATGCACATCCTCCCGCCAGCAGATAAAGCAGCGGAATGCCGACTCCCCAATAAATCAGGCGTATCCGCCTATTCTCAATAAATGTATATCCGATGAGTGCTCCCAGCACCATTCCCACAGAGATGGCTCCGGAAAGAAGAAAATTTTCGTCGCAGAACAGAATAAAGAAACATAAAGAAGGTAGCAGAGTAAGCGGATACCATGCCGGGTGTCCGCCCAGGCGGTTTGCAATCCAAACCATCAACCTGTGAATACCTCCTATTGCACCGGTCAAGATAGCGGCTCCCGCCCACGAATAATAATAGAATTGGGTGAGAAAGCCTCCCAGATAGTCCGCCATTCCCCCGGGATGGGATACTTGTTCGACAAAATAGTCGGATGTAAAGAGAAACATCTGGAACTGTTCCTGATAATGCAGATGGTAGGAGTAGTATACTCCGAAGAAAATGAAGACACCTGCTCCCAATAAGATGGACAAAAGCAGGTTTATTCTTTTGACGTGCTTGTTTTTCATATTCGGTAAATTGTGCCCAAAAGTACAAAAAGTTTGGAAAACAATCTAACGAAACAGGAAACAATACAGTTATTCGCCCAACAGCTCGATGCACATACGTCCGTTATGATAAGGACATTTCCAGAAGCCGGCCTTATCATCATCCCGGTTCAGGCTACCGTCGGCACGAAGGCTCCAGAACCATTCGCCATGCACATCGTCAGTCAAATGTCGTTTAATAAACTCCCAGCAGTCGATGGAATGTTGCAAAGCCCCTCGATCACCGAAATATCGGAACAGGTTATAGTATCCGACTACGGTTTCGGCTTGTACCCACCAATGGTAGTCGCCGTCGATGTGTCCGGTAGTGAGATTCTTTTCATATATCATTCCTCCGTCGGAAGTAAGTCCTTCGGATGCAGCCGCAGCTATCTTCTTTACAACAGGTTCTATCTCCGCAATGAGTCCGGCGTCTCCCAATACCCGGGCGGCTTCATGCAACAACCATGAGGCTTCGATATCATGTCCATAAGAGACGACCGGGTATTTGCTTTGCCAGTCGTTATCGAAAAAGAGTTGTAAATGGGATGTGTCCTTATCCAGTATCTTCTCTGTAAAAAGTCCTATCAGGTTGTAGAGCTGACGTTCCAGCCGTGCATCTTTCCAGACCCGGTACAGGTTGGTGTAAGGTTCGAGGATATGCAGATGGGTATTCATAGTCTTGCGTTCATTCGCATCTTTCTCGCTGAGGCGCATATCGGCTATTTCGTTCCATTCACGGGTAAGCGCTTCACAATAACCGTTCTTCAGCCCATCAAAGCTGTGGGACTCTATATCATTGAATAAACGGACGGCATACATCAATGCTTCCGGATCTCCGGTAGCCCGATGGAACTCGCTCAGTCCGTAAATGGCAAAGCCGATGGCATAAATCTGTTTCTTGGTATCCAGCGGCTCACCTCTATAATTGAGTGACCAGTAGACCCCTCCGAACTCGGAATCATAAAAGTGGTCGATAAGGTATCGTTTGGCACGGTTTGCCATCTCTTTGTACTCCTCTCTACCCAGCAGACGATAGGCAGCAGAATAAGTCCATAAAATACGCGCATTCAGAATAGCCCCTTTATCGGCCCGGGGCATTAATTCCTCCTGTCCGGTGATGCGTCCGTAAAATCCACCGTTCTCCTGATCTACCATCCGTTCCATCCAGTAAGGAAGAATACGGGTAGTAAGCTCTTTCTGCATTTCTTGTTTAAGAATCTCGTCCATATGATGTCTGAATTATGATTGAATAGCCTTTCTTCTCTTCTCCAACTCTGAAGTCACCTCTCTCATCTTCTTCTCCGATAGCGGATACATACTGATGAAAACGACGGACAGAACTGTTCCGACAGCGGGCAACCAGCTGAGAAACATCTTAATCCCATGAATAGCCTCTACACTCTGCACTTCGTTGGCACGAAAGCCGAAGTAAGCCAACAACCAACCGGTCAGTGCACTTCCGATAGCCCAACCGAACTTCTGGCTCATGGACGAAGACGAAAAGATCAGACCTGTAGCCCGGTTGCCGGTCTTCAGTTCCGAATAGTCAGCACAGTCGGCGTACATGGACCAGAGCAAAGGGAAAATACTTCCGGCACAGATACTGATCAGCACCTGAAAAACAAAAATCAGGGTGATGTCTCCTTTCCCAAACCAATAAAAGATAACGGAAAGGAGAGTAGCCAGACTCATGGCTCCCATGTATGTGTTTTTTTTGCCAATACGGTTACTGACCGGAGCTGCAAGAATCACTCCCACAATATTGGCAGCCTGTCCCACTGCCAGATAAAGGCCGCTCAGCACAAAAGAAACGCCAAAGAAGGAAACCGTGGAGTAATCCTCTTCCACAACAAAGTACTTGAAGTAATAAACCGTAGCTCCGTCACGAATAGAATTGAATACCAAAGCTGCCACTCCGGCTCCGAGCAGAATCCACCACGGACGGTTGTGAAGCAAATCTTTCAAATCGTCTTTCAGGGAGTTTTGTACTTCCCTGATCGGTTTTACCCGTTCACGTGTCAAGGCGAAACAAAGATAAAACAGAGCCGCACACATCACAGCAATCACCACCACACTCAACATCCATCCCCGTTGCTCGTCTTCTGCACCACCAAACAGGTTGACCATCGGCATGAAGAGCAGCAAAGCAATAAAACTGCCGATATAGGCAAAAGTCATACGGTAAGTGGACAGGGTATTCCGTTCTTTCGGGTCAGGACTCATCACTCCCAGCAGTGAAGCATAAGGCACATTGATAGCCGAATATACCATCATCATCAAAGAATAGGTGATGTAGGCATAGACCAGTTTTCCGGTATCATTCAACTCCGGAGTGGTGAAAGTAAAAATACCAATCAGTGCAAAAGGAACGGCAAGATACAGCAGATAAGGACGAAATTTCCCCCAGCGGGTCTGTGTGCGATCGGCAATCACTCCCACGATCGGATCGAAAGCCGAATCCCATACCCGGGTAATCAGAAACATGGTTCCTACCACGGCAGCAGGCAAGCCGAATACATCGGTATAAAAAATCATCAGATAGGACCCGAACAGTTTCCAGAACATGGACGAAGCCATATCGCCCAGTCCGTAACCGATCTTCTCTTTCAGTGTAATCATGGCAGTCATTCTATTCTTGGTTTTCTTATTTCATCAATCTCAGATTTCGTTCAATCAGGTTTTTCAGTATCTCTACCGAAGCTGAGGAAGAAAAGCCGTCCTGAGGAGTGTGCAGGCAGTAATCCACCAACCGTTCGATAGTTGAGGTAGCTACATGCATACGGGTGTCCGACGAAGCATAGTAGATAAATACTTTTCCGTCATCGTCGGCTATCCAACCATTCGAAAAAAGCACATTCGACACATCCCCAATGCGCTCTTCTCCTACCGGAGCCATAAAGTACCCCGCCGGAGAAGCTATCAGCCGGGTGGGATCATCCAACGATGTCATATACATATACAATACATACCTGAGCCCGGCAGCACAATTGCGTACTCCGTGTGCCAGATGAAGCCATCCCTGAGGAGTCTTGATAGGATGCGGCCCTTCACCGTTCTTCACCTCCTTGATGGTATGATAATATCGTTTGTCGATGATCTTCTCTTCTCCAACCTCGGCATGGGTTATATCGTCAATCAATGCCCATCCGATACCACCTCCGCTACCGGTATCGATAAATCCGTCTTGCGGACGGGTATAAAGTGCATACTTTCCATCCACAAACTCGGGGTGCAGCACCACATTACGTTGCTGACTCTTTGTTTTCAGATCCGGCAGACGTTCCCAATTTTTCAGGTCTTTGGTACGGGCAATGCCGGCAGTGGCTGTAGCTGACGATAAATCACCTATGGGAGCATTGTCATCGTGCCGTTCGGCACAAAAGATGCCATATATCCACCCATCTTCATGGGCAGTGAGACGCATATCGTATACATTGGTTGCAGGAACCACATCTTCGGGTAAGGTCACCGGATACTCCCAGAAGCGGAAATTATCAATACCGTTCGGGCTTTCGGCAACAGCAAAAAAAGATTTGCGGTCTGCTCCCTCCACTCTCACCAACATCAGGTACTTCCCATCCCACTTAATGGCTCCGGCATTCAACGTCGCATTCATACCGATACGTTCCATCAAAAAAGGATTCGTCTCCTCGTTCAGGTCGTATCGCCAGAAGACAGGAGTATGCGCTGCAGTCAGTACAGGGTAACGGTAACGCGTAATCACTCCGTTTCCCTCTTCTACCGGTTCATTCTTACGCATCAGCAGTGCTTCATGCCCGGCAAGCAATTTAGCAACTTTATCATTAAACAGACTCATAATGGACAGTGTTTTTATCGTTATTTATTTGATTTTCTATTTATAAAGGTTCTTCACGTCCGACACAAACAGAGTTTTCGGTTCACGGTAGAACTTCACAAAGTCATCGGCGGACACCTGTCCGGGATAAGGCGCATAATAGTGGTTTACCCTTTCACGTGCATTGCGCCACACCAACACATAACTGATAGGATACTTGCTGATTACCGGATAGAGAGTCTGCGTCCACCAGACAGAATCGGGAATAGCCTCGAAACCGGTTTCGGTAATGGCTATAGGCTTATCGTGCGCCTTACCTACTTCAGTCAGGATAGCAAGCGACTTATCCAATTGCTCCATATATTGTGTCCGGTCGAACTGATAGGTGTCAAAGCCCACCAGGTCGATGATATCATCTCCCGGATAACGCTCCAGATAAGCAGTCGAATCTTTGGGTTCCGATCCCGGTGAATAAGCATAAAGCAGGTTCTTTACTCCCCGGGCATGCATACGATCATGCGTCATCCGCCAAAGAGCCTTATACTGGTCGGCCGTGCAAAGATTTTGTCCCCACCAGAACCAACTGCCGGTATGCTCGTGCCAGGGACGGAAAATAACCGGTATTTTTGTACCTTCTTCCGTCTCCAAAGTATTCATAAAGGCTGCAACAGCATCGAGCCAACTTATAAATTTCGCATGATGTACACCACCGGGCAGTATGGAAGCTACAACCGTCGTATCACTCACATCCCACGCATCTTTACCGGTCAAGGGGTTATCGAGATGCCAGCTAAAAGAAACCACTCCTCCCCTTTTATATTGATTAATCGTCTCCTGACGTATTTTGCGAAACGGCACGTTATCCAGACTTTTCTCTCTTTCCAGTTCAATGTGGCCCAGATCAAACGACATGACAGCCGGATAATCACCACACACACTTTTCACGTCACTGAGATCTTCGTCACCTTCCCAGCCTACACCGTAAAGCGGATCGTCATGATGACCAAACATAATCCCCTGTGTGGGAACCTTCCGTAGATTATTCAGTAAATTCACTGTTTCCGTCGTTCGCAGAGTGTCGACAGTCGAATCCGCTCCTGTTTTCTTTCCGGAAGGTGAACAGGCACCCAATCCTGCCAATAGCAGTGCACCTGTAGCTAATATCTTTATTCTCTTTATCATAATTCGTTTATTTAACGATGAATACTATGCAAAAGTACGAGGGTTCCCCCTTGAAAACAAGTACAATATTATCCAATACTGGTATTATCATTCACCTACCCTTATTGTACTTCTCTACAGCCAGATAAAAGGCCTGAATATTGTCAAAAGGTACTTCGGGTGGAGTATCGCAACCGGTGGATATAATAAAGTTAGCGTATTCTCCGGTACAGGTCAGAAGTTCTTCTGTCCGTGCAAAAACATCTTCAGGCGTCAGTACCCTGAACACTCCTACAGGGTCCAGATTACCCATCACCCATACATCCGAAGGACATTCCCGGAGAGCAGTTATCATATCCGCTTTATTTCCGAAATGATACCCTTTAGCACCGGTAGCCAGCATAGCAGCAGTGCAATGTCCGGTGTTACCGCAATTATGTAGAATAACTGCAAACGAATCATCCTGGACAGCATCGATAATACGTTTCACATAGACCGAAGAATAGCGTTGACAATCTTCATTCGAAAGAAGTCCGGCAGCCGGTTCCGCCATAATAACACCGGCCACTCCGGTCTCTTTGATAGCCAGACAATAACGGAGAATGAATTCCGTGCATTTCTCCAGTAAAAGCAGGACAGTATCGGGCTCGGTATAGATAGCCATCATAATTTCCGTCATATCGTATAGACGACCTGCCAGAGAATAGGGACCGATACAACCGGCCAGCACGGGCTTGTCTATTCCTTCTGCTGCCAGGCGGTCGGCCAGCAAATACTGAGGTATGCGTCCCGATTCGACCGAAGGAATCTGCAAAGCCTCAACATCTGCATATCCAGTGAGCAAACGTCCGCAAACACTGGGTACTTCATTGGGGGACATACTAAGTCGAGCTCCAAAAGCTTCTGCTTCCACGGTAAGATCCATAATAGTGGTACAAGCCGCCGACTGCGGAAAACATTCGTTCAAGGCACGGATAGCGTGATAATGAATTTCACCGTTCGTTACGGCATCCGATACCTGTTTCCCTAACAATTCAATACCCGGATGGGTCATAATGGGGATGGCTATCCGTTTTCCTGATACTAATTTATCTTTTATATATAGTGATAGTTCCATAACATTCTATCTGTTTAGTTTATTTCTGTTTTTATAGCAATCGGCTTTGCCGCATAGTTCGCATCCATATTTCCGTTTGACAATACATGGACCATAAGCAATAATACCACTGACCGATTTAATAGGCGACATCAGCGAAGAATCACTCAATCGGACCCCGCAGGGAAATTCAGGCAAGCAGCTGAAAAGCAACTGCTGTTGCGTGACGTGCCATCCGCAATAACCGGGACTGTAAGGATGACTGACTCCGTATCCCAAAGGAAACATTCGGGATTCCACTTTCCGGCATACTTCACGGACAACTGCTTCAGCAATTGCCGAACCGTAAGCATCCAGAAGAAATTCGCGTAAGATGTCTCCCTGACTGCCTATCCTATGCTGAAAAGCCTCAAACTCGTACCCCGCAGTAGCAACAAAGAGTACATAGCCCGCAGCATCTTTAAGATAAGGAGTTATAACAGATCCTGTTTTCAGAGAAATACCGTTTACTCCCACCTCACAAGTACCGGCCGGCTCAGCATCGAACAGAGCATACAGAAAGCTGGGTGTACAAATTCCGGCAATCTCTGTTTCCAATGCATCAGATATTGCCTGTATCTCCGCATCAGGCACGTAACCGGCTCCCATTGAAAGATTAATATCCTCCGGATCGAGTCTCAACGAAGTGAAAGGCAGACACTCTTCAACAATATGGGAATTCATCAGTGGCATATTCAACAGGCGTTTATCAACTTCTTGGCCATTATTACGGCTGCATTGGCATTACTGGTATAGGCATCGGCACCGATAGATTTGGCAAAGGCATCGCTGACAGGTGCTCCTCCTACCATTACTTTTACTTTTCCCCTCAACCCGGAGGTTTCAAGGGCATCGATCACTTCCTTCATGTAATTCATGGTAGTGGTAAGCAGTGCGGACATGCAAATAATATCTGCCTTATTTTCCAATGCCGCAGAAATGAATTTATCACTCGATACATCCACTCCCAGATTGATGACTTCAAACCCACATCCTTCAAACATCGAAGCAACCAAGTTCTTACCTATATCATGCAAATCCCCTTTTACCGTACCAATCACAATCCGACCGATATACGAATTGACCTGCCCTTGCATCAGTGGTTTGAGTATATCGAGGGCACCACGCATGGCACGGGCACTCATCAAGAGGTTCGGAACAAACACTTGTCCCGATTCAAAACGTGCTCCAATGGCTTCCATGGCTTTAATCATATATTCATTAATGATTTCCTGGGGTGCTGCTCCTCCGGCAACAGCTTCCCGGGTAACACTGACTGCCTGTTCCAATTTACCGGCCAAAATGGCTTCATATAATTCATTGAGGTTGTTCATAGCTTTTATCATTTATAAGATTAATAATATATAGATACTCTTTCTTAAAGATTACCTAACATAAATTTATAGTACAGCGAGATGATTTTACGATTTGCCAACCGATCTATCAGGGGACTTTAAGAGAATTTCAAAGCCATCTGATGATCAATACAGGCAAAACATGGTAGGAATAGTATTTTCTGAAGATTATCAAGAGATATCCTTTAGAGCATCGAACATCGCAACTACATTGTCTACCGGAACATTGGCCTGAACATTATGGACAGCATTGAAAACAAAACCTCCGTCACGGCCCAATATCTCACACTGCCCCATTACATGCCGACGTATCTCATCGGGAGTACCGAAAGGCAGTATCTTTTGCGTATCTACCCCACCGCCCCAAAAGGTCAATTGACTGCCGAATTCCTCTTTCAATCTTCTGGAGTCCATGTCTTTGGCATTAATCTGAACCGGATTGATAATATCAAATCCGGCTTCGATCAATCCGGGTAGAATCGGGATAATAGCTCCACAGGAATGCTTAAAGATTTTCCAGGTAGTATGTTGATGTATCCAATCATTCATCCGTCGATAGTGTGGTAACCAAAGCTCACGGAAGGTATCTATAGAGCAAAACTGTGATTCCTGGGAACCGAAATCGGTCCCACATGTCAACACCACATCTATCTTATCTCCTAATGCAGCCCAGAGTTTTTCATAATTGGCAATGGCAATGTCGATCTCTTTCTCAAATACCTGATGCAAATAGTCCTGCCGCATAGCAGTAGACATATACCATTCTACCACACTACGAATCCCCTTGGGCTGCTTCAATCCCATACCGGGAACAAAAGCAACATCCCCCAGAGCCGTTCCCCCGAAACTGGCAACAACAGCTCTGCCGGTCTGATATGCCTTGTCTGCCTCAGCACAGTAATAAGCCAGATCATTCTCTGTCAATAGCCCGAACTCTTCTACATTGTCTTCCGGGTCCAAACGATCTTCTTCAATGGGCTGCTGACGCTCAATAGCATTAATGAAATAACATCCTTTGGGCATCACGGCACTGGGGGGATAGTTTTGATCCCCACCGGCATACACATATACATCTCCCCGCATATCAGGAGTTAAATCCATTGCTTCAGGCACCAACACCCGTTGTCCCCAAGGGGTCGTCTGTTCGTGCATACGAGTCGTATCCAAATCGAAGATATCTTTGGGTCCACCTATACCTATACAGTCTACTCCGATCTTTTCGGCCAGTTCCGCATCTATCTCTCCTAACATCTGGAAAGCATCTACAATCTTCACCGGACGGGGTGTCAGTCCATAATAGTTTCTTAGCGCTTCCACAATACGGCAATGGATACCCGTGACTGCTGTAGACCCGAAATCAACCGGTATACTACCTGCATTCTGATGATTGAGTGCACAACGCACTTTATCTCTTGATCTGTTCATGGCGTTTACATTTTAAAAGTATATTTTCGGTTTATCTCAAATGCTTGTCGGCAGGCAATATCCTCGGAAGAGCCTCCCACCATTATTGTAAAGCGTCCCGGTTCGACCACCCATTCCCCCTCTTGCATATACAGAGCCAATGACTTCTTATCAAGAGTAAAAGTTACTTCTCGGGATTCACCAGCCTTCAGGTGAATACGGCTGAACGCCCGTAACTGCTTGGCAGGAGTCGTAAAACTGCTTACGTCATCCCGGAAATAGAGTTGTGCCACTTCATCACCATCCGCAGTACCCTGATTTTGTATGGTTACTGTTACATCTACCCGGCAATCATCACTTCCTTCAGTTACCTGCACTTTCATATCCGTATAGGAAAAAGTTGTATAACTAAGACCATAACCGAAAGGATAACGAGGAGTACCCGGTTCTTCAATATATCGGCTACGATTTCCTTTCCGTCTTGTATTGTAGTATACCGGCAACTGACCGACCGAACGTGGCACAGAAAGAGTGAGACGTCCTGCGGGATTGTAATCACCGAAAAGCACATCGGCCACAGCATTCCCTCCCTGCATGCCCGGATACCAGGCATCCACAATTGCCTCTGCCTCTTGAATAGCTCCCTCCATCAATAACGGACGCCCTTTAATCAATACCAATACCACCGGTTTACCCAACCTGGAGATTTCTTCCAACAACTCCAGTTGTCTTCCCATAAGATGAAGTGTGGCTCGATCATAGCCTTCGCCACTTTCCATATCACTGATCTGGTTTATAGTGACTTTTGCCGCACCGGTTTCTTCATATTCCGAGGAAAAATCCCGGGCACTCGATCCTCCCATCACCATTACTACGGCATCGGCATTACGGGCTGTTTCTATAGCATCTTTAAATCCGGTACGGGAAGAATCACGCACTGCACACCCCTTGGCATACAGCACACGAGTTTCTTTAGAGACCTTTTGTCGAATTCCATCCAAGACTGTCACTACGGTCCCATCGGCTTGAGGAGCAGTATAGTCTCCAAGCATATTATACACATTATCGGCATTGGGACCTATAACAGCAAGGGTACGAATATCCTTCTTCAACGGCAACAGCTTGTCCTTATTCTTAAGCAGAACGATTGACTGACGGGCTACTTCACGAGCCAGTCCGGTATGTTCGGAAGAGGCAACAAGTTGTACTGCCTGCTTTTCATCTACAAATGGATCATCAAACAATCCCATTTGGAATTTGAGAGATAAAATGCGACGTACCGCCTTATCTATCGTTGCTACAGCAACATCCCCTCTTTTGACCGCAGCAACCAACTGCTCAGCATAGACATTCGTTCCCAAATCACTATCCACTCCGGCATTCACGGCCTTTATGGCCGCCTCATAGTCATTGCCGGCAACACCATGTTCCCGTAATCCTCCGACAGCATACAAATCGGACACGACAAAACCTTTGAATTGCCAACGATCTTTCAGGATATCCGTTAACAAATAACGACTTCCGGTACATGGATTTCCGTCTATTTCATTGTATGAACTCATCACAGACAATGCCCCGGCACCTACCGCCTCACGAAAAGGAGGAAAGATAGCCTCTTCCAGTTCGCGCTCGCCTATATGGGCAGTACCTCCGTTATGTCCGCCTTCCGTCCAGCCATACGAAGCAAAATGTTTGAGGGTCGCTATCACGCTTTTACCGTCGTTTAATGTCTCTCCCTGAAAACCACGTACCAGAGCAGTTCCCATCACCCCATTCAGATAAGGATCTTCTCCATAAGTTTCCTCTACACGCGACCAACGCGGATCACGGGCCAAGTCGAGTACCGGTCCATAGCCGATGTGTGCTCCCTGAGCACTTGCTTCAATAGCAATGACACGTCCCATCTGCCGGATCAGTTCCGGATTCCAGGTACTTGCCTGACCGATGGAAGTCGGAAATACTGTTGTACCAATCGCCATGTGGCCATGCGGACATTCTTCCGCCAGAAACAACGGAATACCCAAACGGCTATGTTCTATGACGTAAGATTGAAGACGATTGGACGCTCGGGCAGCCAGCGAAGGATTGAGTCCGGTATGCAACGTACGTTGCGTCCACGGATCAGCCCGCATAAAACCCCAGAGCGATCCGATATGGTACTCTCCGATTTCTTTCTCCAACTGAGGGGTCAGGCGGATGTCCTCTCCCACCCGTTCGTACATGGGCCACCCCAATGAAGTAAGCATCTGTCCGACCTTTTCCTCCAAAGTCATCTGTGACAAAAGATGCTCCACACGATACTCCACAGGAGCAGAAGGGTTTTCATAAGTGTCCATCCGCCCATTCTTATTCAAGTCATAAAAATGCAAGCTCGTCACTTTGTCTTTTTTCTTCCCGAATGTGTTTTTAGCCCGAACCGGAAAAATAAAAAACACACTCAACATCAAAAAGCATATTAATTTCATTTTCATTGTTTCTGAATTATCTGGTTAATATCACTTACCGCCTCCTTTATCATATTTATCGTCGAATCTGTTGCATAAACCGAATTCAGCCCTTGTTCCTCCTGCCCGGGATCTCCCATATAGTCATCTCCCCTTTGCCAAAAGAGATGTTGAGGTTCCGCAAATCCACCCCATGCCCAGAAGTTACATCCTTGGAAAACACCCTTTTCGGCAGCATGCTTTTCGACGATATCAAACACAGCTCTGTAATACCGGTCCCGCTGAACAGTGGAAGTATTCGAAGTAAACTTCACACTGTCTCTCGGTAAACCAAACTCTTCAAGTACCAGCGGCTTGTTTATCTTAAAAGCTTCCTGCACATGCATATCGATATAAGAGCAGGTGTTTTCTATTGCCTGCCCGATGGTACCCGGAATATCTTTCTTATCAATCCATCCCCAATTATTCGGCCAAATATGAATCGTAGTATAATCAACATTCGCATCGGCATGGATAGAAGTCCAAAGTGACAAATCCCCCTCACAACCGGCCATTCCTTCCGATCCAATAGAAACCAGATGGTTAGAATCCATAGATTTAATAAGAGCAGCGCAATCGGCAATCCAGGCTGCAAAACTCTTTTTATTGTCCTCACCGAACGGACGGGGTTCATTACCTATCTGCCAAGACATAATTGCAGGATCTTCACTATATTTTTTTCCAGTATACCGATTGACACGATTTACAACGTGAGTAATATGATTCCGGAACAAATGGTGTGCTTTTTCCGACTTAGCATATTGTGCCACATAATTCGAAAAAGCATCCCATCCGGCTACATTCGGCATAGGCACTTCACCATGTCCCGCCCAATAAAGATACTGGGAATATCCGCCCGACCACTCCCAGCTGTTATTCAGGAAAAGTACGGCATACATATCCCGTTTATCCAACTCCGACAGGAAGAAATCGAGCCCGTCAAAAATAGTATCATTATACACACCGGCTTCCACCTGAAGTGCAGGCTCAGCTTTCGTCGGAATCCCATCTTTTCCGTCTGCTCCAACAAGAACACGCAAATTGTTAATACCAAGAGCCTTCAAATAATCCAGTTCACGAAGTAATCTCTCCCGGTTACCTCCCTGTCCCTGTGACCCCAAAATAGCTCCATACCAAAAATTAGTTCCTATATAATAATAGGGTTTTCCATTCACCGTCAGACGTCCGTTTGACACACGGACAAAGGGATCAGGAGAAACCTGAGGAGAAGTGCACGCCCCAAGCACAATCAACAAGGTTAATAGGATAGTCGATAGGATTTTCATAATCATCAGATATTTTATTTATAAGATTCTTTCCACCCTGAAAGTGATATTGCAAAGATAGGCGTTGGATGGATGTATACCTAATACTATCTTAGCATTCCATGATATTATTTATAAGCAGGTTCAGTGCCAAGTATAAAAATTAGGAATTTCATCAGCGAAGAGCACCAAAGTGTCCCTCTTAAACCGACAAAAATCGGCTGCTGCCGGATGTCCTTTATAAGGAGAAAACCCCGACCAAGTGCATACATAATTCAAGGCTACCCCTTCCGAACGCAGAATAGATAACAATTGTGTATACCACAATGAATCACGTGTCTGTGTACCTGTCTCAGTAATGGCAGAAAGTTTTCCATGCTTTTGCGCATATTGTGTAAGGATACGGGCTTTCAGAACTACCAGGGAGGTATCTCCCCCATCCGGACGAAAATCCCAATAATTATCCATACCTACAACATCTACATATTTGTCTCCCGGATAACGTTCCAGATATTCGGCCTCAGTAGTGAAACCACAGTCCGGAGAAAATGCATATAAAAAGTTATGCACCTCTAAAGAATCTCTGAGATAAGTGACTGTAAACCGATACAATTTTTTAAATTCTTCAACCGAACAATGATTTTTTCCCCACCAAAACCAATTACCATCAAACTCATGCCAAGGACGGAATATGATCGGAATCAACTCTCCGTCATCGCCCTTTGCATTGTGTGCAAAATCAGCAATGATCTTCAAATCGGCTTTGAAGGTAGCATGATAAGAACCTCCCGGCAAGATATGACGAACCACTTGCGTTGTATCATAAAAATTTCCTCCGGTCACCGGATTATAATAATGCCAACAGAACGTAATAACATTTCCCCGATTATATGCAACATGGAATTTTTCCTGTATGTAATTCAATTCTTTTGTTTCCCAACTACGAGGATTCGTAAAATGAAGGAAATCAAAACTAGCCAAAGCAGGATAAGCCCCCGTCACATCATACGCATCACATCGGTTTGCCTCATCCCTCCAGCGTGTACTATCCGAATCGAACCCATCCATTTCATAATTATGTTGTCCATAAACCACCCGTTTTCCGGTCAGTTGCCGCAAGTTATAGAACAATGCAGCCGTATGTTCAGTTGCTCTCGTATCAACCAACATCAATCTGGTTTCTGTCAAGAGGTTCCTTCGCGAAGATATGCAAGACAGGATGCATACTACAATAACAATATATATTCCAATTCTTTTCATTAATAATCTATTTGAATGATTTCTGATGCCTCACTTTCATGATCCCAAAAGGATACGGAAGTCACGCAATAATAATAAGTTCCTTTCAGAGAAGTCCCGTCGAAATCAAATCCATTATCGGCAAAACTCTGTGTATTTCCCGCTACAAACGTCACAAACGTATCTGCTCCGATTTTAAAATCAGGAGTTCTGCTACGATAGATGCGATACATTTCCACATTTGGCACACGACTCCAAAACATACGTTTACCACAAATTGGTTTTATCATCGGAACTTCGGGTTTATCATCTCCCGGTACCTCAGTTACTACCACCGTATGATTCCGAGCCGGAGCCGAACCCGGATAGCAAAATACATTGTCAGAATCTGAAACCGAAATGTAGTATTCTATTCCCTGACACGTAATCTCAGAAGCGGGTAAGGTTAATGTGAAGACACCTCTGGTCCGGTGCTTAAATGGTATTTTTTTCCACACTTTCTCTCCTGTTCTCCGATAGTGAAATATCCCGGATACAAATTCCGGTAACCGATTTTCAACGACTGAAAACCGAATGTGCAACGGAGTTCCCTCCATTATTGAAGTCAACGGGGAATTAATCACAATAACCGGAGCTTCCCGGTCAGCACTCCCGGCCAGACAATCGGCAGGTATTCCCAAAGGGCTTTTATGCCCTTCAATATCCACTGCATATACTGTATACGAAGCTGCTCCATGAAACTTATCCTGATAACAATTCACATCAGACGCCAATGTATCAATCTCTTCTCCATTACGACAAACCACGAAGGAACTTACTGCCGGCTCTTCATTACGCCAACTAATCTGTGCTCCCTCAAGAGTACCTTTAGCTATAATATGCGAAGGAGCCTGCACCCGTTGCTGTTTACGTAGCTGGTTGATCTTCTCTACATAGTTCTGTTTCACAAATCGATTCTGAGTACTCATAATGTTTCCATAGGAAGAAATATCTTCAATACGATACAAAAAGCTACGCGCCCATTCATCCATTTTCCCCGGTAAATCATTCCATTGATAATTTTCAAAATCAGTATTCAAAGCTATATGGCATGCTGCTCCCTGAATACGTGCTCGTAATCGGGAGAGACGCAATTGTTGAAGTACATCCGAAGTAACGGCCATACAACTATCAATTGTTTTCAGCTGTTTATCAGCTAATTTCCCAGCTTTGGCTATTACATTAAAAGGTTGAAAACGAACATAAAGCGTATGAACACCTTTTAACCCTTTCACCGGAACGGTCAATGATTTCCAGGATTGCCAACCTTCCGTGTTCTTTACTTCAAACCGAGCGATAACAGGTCCTTCCAATCGATCCAGATAAACAGTAGCAACACCACCCGAAGATGCAGAAGCAATCCGTATGGACATTCGTTCGGGACTATTACTAAAATCAACTGCCGGATACTGCAACCAGTCATCAGCCATAATATATCCCACGCACTCTCCTCCTTCATCACAAGGAGCATTTTTTGTACCTTTTTTCTCTGCATATCCGGTGGCCTTTATCTCCACATCCTTTCCATTCTTTCCCCCAAAAGTCATCGAATAAAGATTCATCAACGGATAAGTATGTACCATCTGATTAAATCCGGGTGTTTCCTGACACTCACCGAAATCGGTAGCAAAAGGTTCGTTTTGATCGATAATGTCAGTAATGGCATCCACTGCATTTTCTCCATAATTGGCAAGTGCAAAATCCCGATACACTTTCTCCGAAGAGTCCAGCACTTCATGATTATACCAAGGAGCCTTACTGATGTACCACATCTTTGGAGAAATAGCATCCGCCAATCTCCATGTCAGCGCATAAAATCCGTTCATATTGGCAGAAGCATCTCCAAAGGCCCGGATTGTTTCCGAAAGATCTACATTATAAGGATAGTAATACTCAGAACTGTTAAAATCACGTTCCAGCCAGGGACATCCCCAGTATTCACGATTTCCATAAACACTTCCCGGCTCAAAAGCGGCCGAGTAGTAAGATATAGGAGCACAAATGACATCTTCAGGCAGACTATTCACCGATTCCGCAGTTAGCCCCCAGCCCGATACAGCTATACGGGTAGAAGGCGACTTCCACTTCATCTCTTCATAAAATCCATCAAAGACTCTTCGCCAACGGGCATAAAAAGCCTCATTTTTCTGACCTTCGGATTGAAAACAAAGCAGATAGTCCAATTCCGGATACTCACGAGCTATTTCTGCGACCTGTACCTTTATCAAGTCTTTGTTATCCGGTTCAGACTGATATTCCGGCAAAACGACATCAATATCTAACCCTAAACCTATTTTTACACCACGTAAGTGTGCATAAGCAATCACCTTACGGAATATAGTTGCTCCCTTCTCTTTGATCTGACCATTCATCAACGTTTCATTATGCAAGCCATAGTCTGCCCCGAAATCATAATCATCATAAACTTCAGATGCCCCGAAAAGATATTCGTTGATATTCCATCCGGGACAGCCCCATCCGTGTCCTGTCTTTATAGTAGGCATCCATCCACGCGATAAATGCCCTTTGTATTCAAAATTATGAAACAGTTCATTATGTCCGCAAAACCCGTTATAGTTATGAATCATAATGAAGTTCATACGCATCCGTGCTGCCTGATCTATGATGTAACGCCAATCATCCCAAGAATAAATGGTAGCCGATTGCGGAAAATTAGTCCAGGGAAGGAATCCACGGATAGCCACTGTCGGAGTTCGTTCATCTTGAATCAACGGTATTCTCGTCTGAACCTCTTTCCTATCAGGATATACATCTCCATTCATATAGAAACGCATTCCTAAGTGATCTTCCAGCAACCCATATACACCATAAAGCAATCCATTGGCATCAACACCTGCAATGACAACCAATTCCCTGCCTTTTTCTTTTACTGTCCGAATGACATATCCCTGCTCTCCCGGCATGGACTTCAGAGGTAATACTCCTTTGTCTCTCCAAGACTTCACTAACGGATGATCCAGTCTTGTCAGAACAAATTCCGTTTTCCTGTCCGGTACTTCTTCATGATCGATGGACAACAAGCGTCCGGACAGCTGATAATAATACCGCTGAAGTTCTACCGCCGCATATTCTTCAATCGGCGTAGCAGAAGCTGTTAACAAAATCTGTGCTTTGACAGCCGATGCTGCCATCCCCCAAATTAAGATAGCCAGCAGGTGATATGCCATTCGTTTCATTTTTCTTTTATTTTATTTTCCAGATAAATTTTAAGATCATTATATTCACGCCACACACGTTGATTCAAAGAGCTAAGTACTCCCAATTCTCCACGAGAATGAACACGTTCCATATAAGTATCAAACATTTCTTTAACAGGGGCTGAAACTAACAGCCGATATGCGTCCATATACTCCTGCGAACCATTTATTTTTTCACCTTGCACTTCCTTCTTTTTTAAGATAAAAGCAGGCATCATAGCCCGATCTACCTCACCCAACAACAGCTCAAAACGGAACATTGCTATGAAACGTTTCAGATTCTCCCGTTTCTCTCCTCTTAACTTTTTCAATAACGATTCTCCCGAAGACACCAACTCTTGTCGTATTCGCACATTATTTTCATCTAATAATCCCCATTCCGGAGTATATGCATAAAATTCCGGTGACGGTACATTCCATTGAATCTGTTCACGATCCATTCTGGCAAGTAAAGGAGTCATTTCTTTTGCGGCTTCTTCCCCAAATTCCTCTGTCAGATATCGGTCATACAATTGATCTACACTCTCGTCAGCACCCTTATCCGAAGCAAAATGGGCAAACGTTCGAAAATTAAAACGGGGTTCCTCTGTACGCCAGTGAATAGCAATTACTCCGTCCAGATTTTGTTCGGCAGCAAGCTTTACCTGTTCACGCATCATATTGACTCTCGGCTGAAAATGCCAGAGTTGATGATCCCCCTCCAACCAGGGTACAGCCCAAACACTACGGTTTCGGGCAATCTCTTCCAAGAAATCAGGTTGCGGACTTTTTCCTAAATCCGGATTAAGGCAACTGAAAATAATATCTTGTGGTAAGGCCCTATCCAGTCCTTTCAATAAAGAAGGCAACTGATGTCCCCCTCCCCAACCACCAAGGATTAACTTTGCACGAGAGCCTTTTGATTTCAAATGTTTATAAGTCAATTTCATGTATTCCAATGCCCATACCCCGACAAAACGAGCCGATGAATCGGCAGCCTCTTTAAAGAGTGCCTGATTCTCTTGATAAGCCCGGGCAAAGGGTTTATCTCTAAGTGCTTTCTGAACATCGACACCCATAAATGAATGTTCATTCAGCCACATCCAGATATAATCGATATCCGGATAAGTGTTTAGGATATCATCAATTGCCGCATAATGTATCTCGGCAGCTATCTGACTTTTCGGATTGGGGATCATATTCGATTCACCTGCCCAATAAAAACAATCTCCGGCTACATTCAAAGAAAAATATTCGGGAGGGATCACTCCGAATTCAAATCCCATAGCCATTCGGATTCCCCGTTCATGTGCCATCTTCAGAACATCCCTCATCAAGGACTGAGCTTTTTCATAATGTTCCCGAGAAGAATGTGATGTTATCGAACCATTATTGCCAAAAGCTTCTGCACCAACAGGCAATTGAAATATCTTTCCCGTATCAAAAGCAAAGTCTTTCACAGCCATCGGAAGATATCCCCAACGGGCTGTCATCGAATTATCAAAACAAGCTTGCGGAAGAATATTTTTATATTCTATTTTTATCATAGGTTCCACATAGGTGGCATAGCGTTCTCCACCACCAGTATAATTATGAAAACCAATAAAATTGATACCATTCTTCCGGCATTCATCCAGATAAATCCGGTAATCCGACAGATTCCAGGAAGTAGGTCCCGATAGAAAATTATGCCAGGGCAACACTCCCCTGATATTAAATTTGTCTTGTGCCTGGATTTCCAGGCAGATAAACAAAGCAATAAACAGATATTGAATTTTTCGCATTATCATTTTTGTTAGATTTATATTGCGGGCTGAGTTAAAAAGAGGGATAGTTCCATAAAAACTTCCCTCTTTTACCAACTCTACCCTACATCAAGCAGATTATAATCTGCTTTTTGCTAAGCACACCTTAATCTTTGGGAACGATACGGAAATTATCAAAACAGATGTCCGTATCTTCCGCCAACCCATTACCCATTATTTGTAACATAGAAGTATTAGGCAAATCTCCTTTCCACATATCTGCTAAATCAATCGTAACTGTTTGCCATTCACCATTTGTCTTAAAAGGTAAACTTGGAGAGAAAGGAGCCCAATCATAGTTTATTTGTTCAAAATAGAAACGAATTAATCTTTTTGTCAAAGGCACCAGCGTACAGACTTCAAACTTAAACCAATAGTCTTGTGGGTTCTCCAATACTTCCTGCCAATAAGTCACATTTTTCTGTGCAATCCCTGTAAAATCATTCCACGCCCAATCATCGGCATCGTTTTTACTCAGTTTAAAATGTGAGTATTGACCGCTATAAGGTTGGGGTTCAGGACCAGACGATACATAATTCGCACCACCTCCCCAGCCATCATACGGATCAAAATCACAAAGCATATTTCCCTTTTCCATGTATTTACCAGATACAATAACCTCACCTTCTATCGGACTAATCAATCGAATTTTGCTTCCTGCAACAGCATCTTCAGGCAACTGAAAATAGATGGTATCAGCTGTAGCTTTAGTTATCACCATCTCTTTATCACCAAAAAATAGTTTTCCGGATTCTGGAGTAATTCCGTAGATATCAAAGAAATCTCCCACAACTTTCATTGTTTCACCTGCTGGAGTAAACTCATTATACATACCATCAACTCTTAAATCCGGAATGAAGACTGAAACAGGAGTTGTTACCGTTGCCTGATCCGACATCAATGTTATCAAGTTATTCACTTCTCCAGGAATAGTTCTTGGAACAGAAAAAGTAATCTCTTTGGGTGTAATATATGCATTATCCAAATCGACCACAACATCATTAATCAGAAGAGTACTCACTGCGTTGAGCCCTGAGCCCTGTACAATAATATATTGCCCTAAATCAACTTGCTCTATGGCTTGCTCACGATCGGACACCGCAGACACCCGGGTGATAGCCAAAGGAGCATATTCCACTTCATCGTCTTTACACGATGTAAACAGCCCGCAGCCCAGAATCACCCATGCGAATAAAATATATCTAAATGTTTTCATTGTATCTTCAGTTTTAAATGTTACGAATATATTCATTACCATCCCGGATTGTTGACATCAATCTTGTCATTAGAGTTTACCTCACTGGTAGGTATCGGATAAAGAAGATTCCGCTCCAGACGACGCTTAGTCACGTTATGCTCATCCATATCGATAGCATTCATCACATCCAGATAGATCCCCCAACGGAAAAGATCATAACGGCGATCTGCTTCATAAGCCAACTCACGAGCCCGTTCTTCGAGCACAGCCGAACGGAACTCATCTTGATTCATTCCGGAAAATGGAGTAGCATTAGCACGTGTACGAATCCTGTTTATTTGCCTGTAAGCTTCAGCATCCGGACCAGCATTCAGTTCATTGACTGCCTCAGCATAAATCAACATAATATCTGGCAGACGAAGTAACGGGAAGTGAAAATCACTTTTTTCCTGTTTACGATCCGAGACAAATGTAAATTTAGTAAGCTTTGCCAAAGTCCATCCGGGACCTTCATGATAAACTTCAGTACCGTCAAAAGCATTTCCCTGACTATCGTAAACCTCCTTCTTCTCTACCTTATCAGCATACCAACGGGGATAATAGTTATAAATGACTTTTCCATTAGATATACCATCCGATGCATATCGATGAATAACTCCGTCAACAATACGTTTATCTTGCTCTTCGAAAAGCAGATACCAGTGATCGCGCATACCATACCAGTTACCATCCATGGTACCGTCTTCTTTAAAAATACCTACATAATCCTGACAAATAGTATTTCCAAAATCTTTATCACCACTGATAGCCTGTGCCATCCAAATATGTTCTCCCTTATTACGATTACCGATAGTCCATACATCCATATAATTATCAAATAAGGTATATTCGTTTATCACCTCCCAAGCTTTGTCACGTGCCAACGCATAATACTTAGCCGGATCAAATCCCTCATAACCAGCAACAGTTTTCGCAATATGTGTGATGGGCTGTGGTTCGAACACATTCGGATCTCCTCCTTTAACCACAATAGGTACACCTGCCATCGCACCGGAAGCCATGGTAACATATACTTTTGCCAACAATGCCTTTGCAGCTCCGCTTGAAGCATGTCCCACTACAAAACCTGCATCATCTTTTGAATACATGCCTTCAGCTTGTTCCAGTAACTCAATGATATGTGCATATACATCCGGAACCGATGCACGAGGTTGGCTCATAGCTTCCCCTTCCGAAATAGACTTCCGGAAAATAGGTACAGGACCATAATTTCTCACCAAATTAAAATAAGCCCATGCTTTGAGGAAACAGAGTTGAGCCAAAGCATCCTGTTTACTTTCTTGACTCAGATTATTCATCGCCGAAATTTTGGATATACTCAGATTTGCACGATGAATCAATGTATAGCTACCTTGCCATAAATGGTCTATTCCCCAAAATCCCAGCGGATTACCAGCTCCCACATTACCAAATGCCCATGACGCACCCGATGCATAGTCACAATCCATATTGGTCAGGTAAAGATAAGATCCTGGAGCGATAAAACTAGTGATCACTGTATTATAAGTTCCTGTTACAAGTTGTGAAGCTGCACTTTCACTGTCGCCCAACTGCTCAGGCGATACGAAATCATAGGCCTTTTCATCCAGTAAATCATTGCATGAACATGCCAATAAGACTGTCCACAACAATAAAAACGATTTAAATATTATTTTTTTCATGACTTTTCTTGATTTGAGTTAAACATCAAAATGTACATTGTAAACCAAATGAGAAAGTGCGACTGCTTGGATACGAGAATAAATCTACACCACGGCGAGAGGCATCACTTCCGAAAGAGTTCACATCCGGATCATACCAACTATAACCCGAAATGGTAAATACATTACTAACAGAAGCAAACAGATTGATCGATTCGATTCCTTTGAATGGAGAAACCAATTTATAACCCAGATTAATATTCTTCATTCTCAGATAAGATCCATTTTCCACATAGCGATCCGATAGCTTCATCGTTCTTCCATAACCTGCATATGCTTTCGGCCATTTGGCATTCTCCCGATTCTCGGGTGTCCAACGGGATTCATATATATTTTGAGGAATATTACCAATGCCACTCATAGTCACTTCAAGCAAGTTTGCATTAAAAATATCACCTCCAACACATCCTTGCAGGAAGAAACTCAAAGAGAAGTTTTTATAATTAAAATTGTGGGTCATACCAAACGTAAAGTCCGGATTCGTATCACCAATTATCTGACGATCGGCATTCGTAATACCGGCAACTCCATCAAAATCCTTATACTTCACCTCACCTACCATCGCTTTACATATAGCCTCTGACTGTTCTGCATAAAACGGATCAGCTCTCACCTCAGCTATATTATCATAAAAGCCGTCTTCCACAAATCCATAAATGGTTCCGATCGGCATTCCATTACGTTGCAAGAACACATTATCAGCCTTACTCCATCCCTGGGCGAACTGATCGCCTGGAAGACCACTGATTTTATTACGATTAAAAGAAATATTAGCATCAAAGTCCCAATTGAGATTCTTTCCGGTGATTGCATAAAATTTTCCCGTAATTTCAAGTCCTTTATTGGTTACGTTACCAAAATTTGTCGTCATATTTGAAAAACCTGTACTTTGGGGTATCTGTATATTCTGTAACAAATCAGATGTTTTCTTATAATACAGATCAATAGTCAGATTAATTCTATTCTGGAAGAAACCCATATCCACTCCTACATTATACTGGCTGGTAGTTTCCCACTTCAGGTCCGGATTGGCCGGTCCTCTCCAAGTCAGATTAGCAAATCCACTGGCAAGCGCACCATTAATTGGATAATTGGCCACAGTCAGATAGTCACGGGTAGCATATGCCCCAATCGCCTGATTACCTGTCTGTCCGTAACTTGCACGGAATTTCAGATTACTAAACACATTCAGATCTTTAATAAACTGTTCCTCTGACGCTCTCCAGGCAATAGCACCCGAAGCAAAATTCGACCATTTGTTACCCGGTGCAAACTTACTGGAGCCATCCCGACGGAAAGAGGCAGTAAACAGATACTTATTCATCAGGTTATAGTTAGCACGTCCCAGAAAGGAGACCAAAGAAGTCATTCCACGTCCACTGGTAGGTTTCTGAGGATTCACAGCAGCACCCATATCAAAGTCTTCTGTCAAGTCTTGCGGAAATCCGGTAGCTACCATTGCTTTATTACCATAATCCCCTCTCTCATAAGAGAAAGCCGCAACCACATTCAGCAAATGATTCTTGTTGAAAGTCTTATTATAAGTTGCCATCGTTTCAAGTACCAGATTCTTCGACCAATTATCAGCTTTCGAAGCATAGCCGTTTGTTGGATCTTTACCTTCCACAGTCTCCCTGTTATAATACACATCACGTTCATTCATATTATAAGAGAAACCCACATTTTGACGAACTTTTAGATCTCTATACGGAGTAATTTCTACGAAGGAAGAAGAAAAGAAACTATTCGTTGTCAGCTCATCTTTAGCGGCACGTGTATATACATAAGGATTTGAAGAGAACCAGTTCAGCTGAGCATTATTCGTTTCATCATCCAATGGAGCAGTAGCCGGATAAAACAAAGTACCACGAATAATACCGTCACTGACAGAATTTGTCTTAGCAAGTTTATTCAATGAATTAGTAAAACTCATATTCGTGCCTATTTCAATCCATTCGTGTACTTTACGCGCCACATTCGCACGAAATGTATATCGTTTGTACCCTGAATTATGAATGATACCGCTCTGATCCAGAATATTACCGGAAATAGCATAATACCCTTTATCATTCGAACCGTTTACGCTCAGATTATACTCTTGGGAGAACGCTGTTTCAAACACTTCATCCTGCCAGTTTACACTCGGATATGTGCCATTCCGATAATCTTCCGGTCCCGGAGAATAAACCGATTCACCGGTATTCGGATCCACCATAGAAGTACCCGGATAAGGAATAAGTTCTTTAGCATTTTCGTATTCATTGAACATTTTTGTGGCTTCATTCCTATACATCGCATATGCATATCCATCCAACATATCCAATTTCTTCACTACTTTCGATATTCCGAAATTAGCACTGAAGCTGATATTATCTTTTCCTTTTGCACCACGTTTGGTAGTAATCAATACCACACCATTTGCGCCACGCGATCCATAGATGGCTGTGGCAGAGGCATCTTTCAAGATCTCAATAGATTCGATATCCGACGGATTAATTGTCGAAAGCGGATTGGCTGTCTGCATCATACCGTCTTTGCCTGTTCCCGGCATTCCACTACTGGTAAAAGGAATACCATCCACGATATAAAGCGGTTCGGTAGAGGTGGAGAATGAATTAGCACCACGAATCTGAATACTTACCCCGGCTCCGGGAGCACCATCATTCTGGTTAACCTGCACACCTGCAATACGCCCTTGGAGTCCCTGATTAATACTAATCGGGTTTGCTTTCATTAAATCTTCACTTTTGATGCTGGTGACCGAACCAGTCAAGTCACTCTTCTTCATGGAGCCATAGCCTATAACTACTACTTCATCCAGTAGTTCAGTATCCTCTTTCATGGTCACATTGAGCACTTTTTGTCCGGGTTTTAAAGTGATCTCCTGTTCTTTATAACCTACACACGAAAAGACCAATACATTCTTACCATTTGGGACGTTAACACTATACTTACCGTCCACATTGGCAATAGAACCGGTTCCGGCACCTTTAACCAGAACATTGGCTCCGATCAATGGAGATCCATCGTTAGCATCGGTAATTACACCTGTAACAATGGTTTGCTGAGCCATCATATGGCCACTCATTAAGAGTGCCATCAGAAACAACATCATGTTCTTCATACTATTACACTGATTTTAAATGATTAATTTTGTGATAATGCAAAAATAGAGTCAACCGGCAGAACAAACAAATATGATTTTATCATTCACTTATGCAATTCAAACAAACACTCTTTATTCGCTTTTTGCCTTTAATGCATCCGTTATTCCACCATAGTTTATCTAAAAGACGAAATTGAGACTTATTTCATCCCAATATCGGGGAACTTTCTCAAATGTAAAATTAGTGCAGTTATTATTAACAATCCAGTATTATTTTATCTGATACTGATACAATCAGCACACCCTCTACATCAGAGAACAAGTACATACAGAAATTACCTTCAAACAATCTTTCCTTAAAAAACAACTACTACCCCAGAACCTGTAAAAACTAACTTTACCTTATCTTAACCTCAAAACCTTTCGTAATACCTTTCGCCAACCCCGGTTGTCCGGAACCGATAAACAAAGTATACTTTCCGGAAAGCATCCTCCATTTCCCATCTTCCCAAACTGATAACTCCCGGGGAGCTATAGTAAAATCCACTTTCTTTTTCTCACCTGAAGCAAGTTTTACTTTTTTAAATGCCACTAATTTTTTCAACGGATATGTGTAAACAGGAGTATTCTCCCTCGAAACATAGACTTGGACCACTTCTTCTCCTGCTAACTGACCTGAATTGGATAACTCGACCGAACATTGTAAAATCGCATCCGGCTGCAAAGTATCATTCCCTTGTATATTATCGAACTCAAAAGATGTATAACTCAATCCATGGCCGAAACCATATAAAGGTTCCCCTTTCATATAACGATAAGTACGCCCTTTCCACATATCAAAATCCAGTATATCCGGTAACTGTTCTTCGGTTTTGTAGATAGTCATAGGCAACTTACCCGACGGATTTTCATTTCCAAACAGCAAATTGGCCAAAGCCCTACCCGCTTCCTGTCCCGGATACCAAGCCTGCATAATAGCCGGTATATGTGTATCCGCCCATTCGGAAGTCAACGGATTTCCCGTGTGGAAAACCAATACAATTCTCGGATTCACCTGATAAATCTCTTTTAGAAGCTTCTCTTGTTCCTCCGGTAAATAAATAGAAGGCATATCATGGTTTTCTCGTGCCATTTTTTCATCACTACCCAAAGCTACAAGTACTATATCTGCCCCTTTTACCACTTGCGCTATAGAATCCGCAGAGGTTCCCATTCCGTTCAGATAAGTGACTTTCCCTTTTTTACCTATCAGCTCCTTCACTCCTTTCAAAAGGCTAACCGAATAAGGAGGCTGTCCGCTATATCCCCCCAAATAATTGTAATCGGCAAACGGTCCTACTACGGCTACAGATTTAATCTTTTCTTTATTTAAAGGTAACAAAGCATCGTTTTTCAATAGCACGACCGACTTAACAGCAGCCTCATAAGCAAGTTCTGCAAATTTCTTTCCTGCCAATAGTTTCTTATCATAATGATTATATGGGACAAGTTCCATCGGATCAAACTCTCCCAACTTAAACCGTGCCGTTAATACTCTTGTCAAAGCCCGGTCAATAGCAGCTTCTGAAATTAATCCTTGTTCTACCGCTTGAACAAGTTTTTCCTTATAAGTAGTACCACATTCCAGATCACAACCACTGTTTACTCCTAAAGCAGCTGCCTCCTCCAGCGAGTTTACCACCCGGTGCTGCCAATTCATCACCCCAATAGCCCCGCAATCAGAAACTACAAATCCATCGAATCCCCATTCTTTTCTCAGCACATCATCGAGTAACCAATGCGAACCGCTGGGTGGTACTCCGTTAAAAGCATTATAAGCCGTCATCACCGATTGTGCGTTTGCCTCTTTCACGCAAGCTTCGTAAGCGGGGAAATAATATTCATATAGTTGTTTCGTCGGTATTTGTGAAGAACTGGAGAAACGATTGTTCTCTTCGTTATTGGCCACAAAATGTTTGATTGTTGCGACAGTTTTCAGATAAGTCGGATGATCCCCCTGTAAGCCTTTAACAAAAGCCACTCCAAGTCGCGAAGTCAGATGCGGATCTTCACCATAAGTCTCTTCATTTCTTCCCCAGCGTGGATCACGCGCCATGTTTATAGTAGGCGACCAGTAAGTGAGCCCTTTTCCTATCTCCAGATATTTCAACCGTGCCTCCGTAGAAATAGCAGAAGCCACCCGTTTGACTAACACCGTATCCCAGGTAGAAGCCAGATTAATGGCTTGCGGAAAGACTGTCACTTCACCGGCACGAGCCACTCCGTGAAGACATTCATTCCAATAATTATAAGCAGGAAGATTCAACCGCGGAATGCTATCACTTTCGCTCACCAACTGAGCTACCTTCTCTGCCAATGTCATCTGTTGAATCAACGTCCTTACACGAACCGCGACCGGTTGCGACAAATCTCCGATAATCCTCTCTTTTACACCACGGACTTCCACTTTTCCTCCTGCATTAAAAGCCGGACAATCCTCACACCCTCCATTGTCCTGAGCCCTCAACATTATACCTGTAGAAAGTAGAATCCCTATCATTACTATTTTTGTTTGCATGTCTTTCATATTCTGTCTCCACTGTTTTTAGTTCATACGCTTTTCAATAATGCAAAATTATCGGGATTCCATCAAACCATCCAGTATTATTTTATCCATTCATAATACAATTATTATTTTGATAACCTATGTTGCTCCATAAATCGATTATCTTTGCATCATAGTTAATCTTCAAAAGATCTCAGCATATGATCAATCCTATTTATTCAGCCGATAAAGCAAGATACTCCGGTGGGATGAAGTACCGTCGTTGCGGTAAAAGCGGTATACTGTTACCGGAAGTTTCTCTGGGCCTCTGGCATAATTTTGGTGATGTTGACACATTAGCCAACAGCCTCCGGATGGCTCACTTTGCATTCGACAAAGGTATCACACATTTCGACCTGGCTAATAACTACGGTCCCTCTTACGGCTCAGCCGAAGAAACGTTCGGACTCATCATGAAGAAATCCTTTATGCCCTATCGGGATGAACTATTCATATCCACCAAAGCCGGCCATGATATGTGGGAAGGTCCTTACGGAAACTGGGGCTCCCGGAAATACCTGATGAGCAGTCTCAACCAGAGTTTAAAACGCATGAATCTGGAGTATGTCGATATTTTCTATACCCATCGTTACGACCCCGAAACTCCACTTGAAGAAACTCTTCAGGCGCTCGTCGATATTGTCCGGCAAGGTAAAGCCCTCTACATCGGTATATCCAAATACCCCAAAGAAAAGGCAGAGTTCGCCTACCGATATCTGGAAGAACGAGACGTGCATTGTCTACTCTATCAGGGACGATACAACCTGTTTAACCGCGAACCGGAAGAACAAGGCATTCTGCAACAAGCCAAAGAAAATGGTACGGGCTTTATCGCCTTTTCTCCTCTGGCTCAAGGTCTGCTCACCAACCGGTATCTAAATGGAATTCCGGAAGACTCAAGAATAGCCCGCGGAGGTTTCCTGAAGAAAGAGCAATTGACCGAGCAAGTATTCAATAAAATCAAAGCATTGAATGAAGTGGCAGGTAGTCGGGGACAGACCTTAGCCGAAATGGCATTGGCCTGGGTCTTGAAAGATGATCTGGTAACCTCTGTTATCGTCGGCGCGAGCTCCGTCAAGCAACTGGAAGACAATCTGAAAGTGACGGAAAACTGTAAGTTCAGTACAGACGAGATTCAACGTATCGGGAACATTCTTCAATGAACTCTTTTTCACCACAGATTAACAGATCACACAGATGTGTAGTATTCAGATTATCATATGGAATTTAGAGTCAATCCACGACCCAACAATCAATATTCCTTGTTTTCGAGCTAAAGTTCACTCCTGCCTTTAGCAGTTGACGGGGATCATTGGCAAACGGAGCGGCATATTCCTTTTCTTCTATCTGTTTCAAAGCCTCTTCCGCACTCCCGTCAAATTTGAACTCCATCACATAAATGTATCGGTCTGTCTTCAAAACCATATCGATGCGCCCGTTAGAAGTATGATACTCCGCCTGGACATAAAAACCAAGTAACTTATAAACAATAAAAAGAACATTCTGATAATGCAACTCCAAGTCACGTACCAGTTCATAAGGAGTATCGGCGAAGAAACTTTGCAGACGACGAAAGAAAGCATCACAATCTCCCTGTTCCACTTCAGAAACGAACCTGGTTATATGAAACCCTGTTTGTCCTTTATCAATATTTGCATAAAAAGGAAGTAAATACCTGATAAATCCTTCCTCTACTTCCCGATTGGGAAATCCCAGGCGGTAGATATCAAAACGTTCATCATACCCTTTTATCGTCAGATAGCCACTCTGATAAATCACCGGCAGAGGATTCTTCGAAGTAGAATCTATGCAATTCAGCATATCTGATGTCGCCTCATCGTGTGCCAGCTGTTGCAAGTCATATTTATCACGCAGTAAAAGTTTTACCAAATAAGACGGAGTACCTGTTTCGAACCAGTAACTGCCAAACTTCATCTTATAAAAAGTATTCAGTATACTGAACGGATTACATAAACCGATAGAATTTTCCGTGAAATGATAGCCATCATACCGTTCCTTCAGCTCCCGGCAAGCATCTTCGTACGACATCTTTTGATATTTCGCCAACTGACGAATTTCCGGTTCCAGATAATGATGGATTTCCTTTTCTGTAATTCCACACAACTCCACATAAGGTTCGTCCATGGAGATATCGTTCAGATTATTCAGGTCACTAAACACACTTACCTTACCAAACTTGGTAACTCCCGTCAAAAGGGCAAAGCGGATATACCCGTCCATCGTTTTCAGCACAGAATAAAAACCTTTCAGTGTATCACGATACTTCTCTCCCAACTCCTCATTACCGATAGCCTGCAACATCGGTTTATCATATTCATCAATCAAAATCACCACCCGCTGCCCCGACTGTTCACAGGCACGCTGTACAATACCCTTGAAACGCAAAGGAATAGAAGTTTCAGAAGGAGCAGTCCCGTACACCATTTCCCATTTAGCCAACGTATCGTTCAATATTCGATCCAGGCTTTCGGGCGTATCATACTTTTCGGTGTTCAGATCCAGATGTAAAATCGGATATTTTATCCAATCTTTTTCCAACTCCTCCATAGCCAAACCACGAAACAAGTCCTTTTTCCCTTGAAAATAAGCTTCAAGAGTAGATATCAGCAGACTCTTGCCAAAGCGACGGGGACGGCTCAGGAAATAATATGAACCCGTTTTTACCAATCTACAGACTAATGCAGTCTTATCTATATAAAGATAGCCTTCCCTACGTATTTTCTCAAAGTTCTGTATCCCAATCGGGTAAAGTTTAGCCATAACACATTTCTATTAATCGTTTCACTCACAAATATACAAGATTATTCTTAATTATCGGTTTTGCTAACCATAATAATAAATGCCGGTACCCATTCTTCCGAACAGATACCGGCATTTATTTTTTCAACCGAAACGATCAATCAGTTATCAGAGCAATCCCTGCCCTCCTATCACTCCTGCAATGGCGCTTGCCACAGCTATAATCACCTTTAAAAGGATATTCCAGCTATTCTTCTTCATGTATTTATCTGATTAAAGTTATTATGCAGTCGGATCATCCACAATGTCTCCATCACCATTACCGGAATCATGACCGCCCGAAGTGCCGATACTGCCTATCTTCTGAAACTCAACACCCTGAAGCAATGCACGGGTAGTGCCAATAGCGGCAGGCCGGGTATATTCCGGTGTGAAGTGACAGAGAAGAGCTCCCACCTGGTTCGGATTGACATCCTCCTCTTTGTCTACTCCCCTCCCCCGGCTACGCGCCTTCATCGTAAAAGTACCCAACCCTTCCAGGCGTACCGTCTTACTGTTCAATAACTCGCTGCGCATTGCCGTCATTAAGTTCCGGACCACATTATGCACATCACCCGGGGTCAATGACGACTTCTCCGCAATCATCTCTGCCAGTTGCTGGGTGGACACCGTTTTACCTATCTTCACCAGATTCAAATGCCACTTCTTGTCACCGGCCTTAGTTGCCATGGTCGATTGCACTGCTTTATAAAATAAAGTCATATTCCTATATCTCCTTTTTTTTAATGTTATTACTACTGATTTTATTCACATTTCGTTGATCAACATTGCAAAGGTGAACATTTACAGGAAGATGACAAAGGGAAATAGGGCTTCCGGAGCCGATTCCTCAGGAAAAGTTACAAGTATCACATTATCAACAGTTTCAACGCATGTACAAAACCTAATCTACACCGGCTTTCTCTGACAGATCCACCTGTGTTAGTCCGGTTTCCCTACGCATTTGTTTTACGTATTCTGCTATCGTTTGATTTTCCATATTATACCCGTTGGGGCACAAGTATAATAAAAGACTCCCACTTTTATACCCGATATGGTATAAAAGTGGGAGCACAGTATTTATTTATACCCCAACGGGTATACTTTTACATATCTTGTCTGATCGTATCTACTACTCTCCTGATATCTTCATCCGTCAATGTCGGTCCTGAAGGCAGACAAAGGCCGATATTAAATAAGTGTTCACTCGTACCGTTTCCATAGAATGGAGCATCTACAAATACAGGCTGAAGATGCATCGGCTTCCACAAAGGACGAGTCTCTATATTCTCAGCATCCAGTTTCAAACGAATGTCCTCACGAGTCTTACCGGCAACACTCGGATCAACCAGGATACAAGTTAACCAGAAATTTGAATCAAACCTCCCATCAGGGTTTTGAAGAACCGTTATACCGGGAACGTCCTTAAGCAACTCCGTATAAAGAGTATGTATAGCCCGTCTTCGGGCAACATGTTCATCGAGGACAAACATCTGCCCACGACCGATACCCGCACAAATATTACTCATCCGATAGTTGTAACCGATGTGGGTATGCTGATAATGTGGAGCGGCATCACGAGCCTGCGTAGCGTAGAACTTTGTTTGCCGGGCCTCTTCCTCCGTGCGACAAATCAGAGCACCTCCCCCGGAAGTCGTGATCATCTTATTCCCATTGAAAGAAAGCGCGGCCAATTCACCAAAAGTGCCACACTTCCGTCCGTTCAGTTCCGCACCCAACGCCTCGGCAGCATCCTCCAGAACCGGAATCCCATAACGACCCGCAATCTCCATGATCTCGTCCATCTTGGCAGGCATACCGTAAAGGTGAACGGGAATGATCGCTTTCGGGAGCTTACCCGTCTTGCGCAAACGGTCCTTTATAGCCTCCTCGAGCAATACCGGATCCATATTCCAGGTATCCTTCTCACTGTCCACAAAAACAGGTTTGGCCTCCAGATAAGAAATCGGATTGGCAGAGGCGGCAAAAGTAAAACTTTGGCAGATCACTTCATCACCGGGCTTCACATTCAGGAGAATCAAGCCCAAGTGAAGTGCAGCCGTTCCGGCACTCAAGGCCACCACTCGACGGTCTTCATGTAAGTATTCGGCCAAAGATTGCTCAAAAGCATCCACGTTAGGCCCCAAAGGTACAACCCAGTTCGTATCAAAGGCCTCTTTTATAAAGTCTTGCTCACGGCCACCCATGTGAGCAAGCGAAAGCCAGATTCGCTTATTCATAATATTGATGAAATTAAATATCTATAAATAGTATTTTTAATAGGAAAACGATAAATTTGTCATAGAATCAACTAAGTCTGAAAATTAATGAGCAAATATGACACAAGGGAGAATGAATCAGAAATTCTCCCCAACCTTCAAAATCTAAGCAATGCCGAAGACATTGCAATAGCAGAATTGGAAGGCTTTATGTTTTCTGAGTTGTTCTTAGAAAATGAACTAACTGAAAAGACTAAGTTTAATGTTGCGTATATATGCAAGATTCACAAACTTGCATTTCAAGATTTATACTCTTTTGCAGGAAAATACAGAACCGTTAATATTTCAAAAGGAGGATTTGTCTTTCCGGCTGCGCTATACATCCCCCAATCTATGCAATCGCTTGAAAAAGAGATTTTATCAGAATTACCCGATCGCTATAATAATCAAAAGCAACTAATAAAAGATATAGCCAAAGTCCACGCTGAATTATTATTTATCCATCCTTTCAGAGAGGGCAATGGTAGGACAGCACGCATTTTAGCCAATTTAATGGCAATAAAGCAGGGATATCCAAGACTAAATTTTTCCGCCTTCACCAACCGACAGTTTCCTCTTTACATAGAGGCTGTTCAGAAAGCTGCGGAATTAAATTATACGTATATGGAAAGAATTATAGAGAAATGTTTTGAAGACGAGACTGAACCTTCTGAAAAATAGCTAAAGCCTTTTCTTCAGAGATAACAATACCCTCTAATCTAAAAGAAGCCAATATAGATGTTATAGTTTGGCTCTTTTCTTTCTCTGAATATTGCTTTAAAACTCTTTTTGCTTTCATAATGCCCAATCATTTGTATCCATTTACAAAGATACAATATTCTTTCCATTTAGTTCAGTGCTTTCTCTATTTTCTTAGATACTCTTAATTATTTCACATCTGTTTCCCACCGCCAAAACATGATCGGGAATATCCTTAGTCACCACGGAACCGGCACCGATCACACTCCACTTTCCTATCTTCACACCGGGAATAATGGTAGTACCAGCACCAATCCAGCTACCCTCCCCCACCGATACATTTCCACAGAGAGTGGAATGCGGAGAAATATGCACATAATCCTCAATGACACATTCATGATCCACAGAGGCACCGGTATTAATAATACAATGCCTGCCTACCTGAGCACACACCTGTATAATACTCCCTTGCATCACGACACTCCCCTCTCCAATATCAGCAAGCTCGGATACAATGGACAAAGGATGAATAGCACATCCAAACTCTACAGACAAAGTATCCACAATCCTCTTCCGTATCCGATTATTACCAATACTGACGATCAGTGGTCCTCGCACTTCCGACGGACGTAATACGGGATGACCAAGAAGAGAAGTAACCTCCACATTATCATCAAATAACGCTTCAATCGATTCATGACCGGCTCGTAAAATATCAATGATCACTTTGGCATGACCACTGGCACCATATAAAAACATTTGTTTAATTATTTCCAGTAAAAGGCTCCATCGTAACAGAAGTATCAGAACTGATTCCTTCACGGACAAAAACCTTCCTAATAGTCAAGAGAAAGATCTTCAAGTCCAACAAAAAAGAACAATGATCCACATACCATACATCCAATTCAAACTTCTTTGTCCAAGAAATAGCATTACGACCATTCACTTGTGCCCAGCCGGTTATACCGGGCCGAACTTCATGCCGACGAACCTGCTCGCAATTGTATAAAGGTAAATACTGAGGAAGTAAAGGACGTGGTCCAATCAAAGCCATATCTCCTTTTAACACATTTATCAATTGGGGTAATTCGTCAATAGAAGTAGAACGGACAAACTTACCAACTTTCGTCAAACGTTGTGCATCAGGTAAAAGGCAACCTTGTGAATCACGCTCATCAGTCATGGTTTTGAATTTTATAACTTTGAAGATTTTACCATCTCTGCCGGGACGATTTTGTAAGAAGAAAACGCCCGCACCTTTATTAGCAAAATATAACCAAAAAGCAATAATGAAAAGTACAGGGCAACAGATCACCAAAGCACAAAAAACAAGTCCAAAGTCAATTACACGTTTCAAAAAAAAACGATACATATAGTCAGAATTTAAGAATTAGCCTGTTGAAAAAATTTCTTCAAGAAATGATACAAAATCATCAGCTAGTTTTATTCTGGAGAAATTAGCTTCTGCAAATTTCCTTGCATTTTGTCCGGCATTCATTCTATAATTATCATCATCTACCAACTTAATCAAACCATCGGCAAAAGCTTGTGCATTATTCGGTGGTACCACTACACCCAAATCATTTTTTTTAATCATATCGGCCAACCAACCGGGATAATTATTCAAAACAGCTAATCCCGATGAGATATAATCAAAAAACTTATTAGGTGAAGTTCCGTAATAAAACGCAGGAACATTCGCCAATACCATTAACCCCACATCTGCCGATGCTACAATTGTATTTAATTCTTTCTTAGGCATCGGATCATAAAATCGGCAACTATCCAATTTTTCTCTTTTCACCCGATTCATCAGATGGGATTTCATTTTTCCATCACCGATAAATGCCAATACAATATCACTCCTACCCCTATTTTTCAATTCATTTGCAGCGTCCAATATTGTATCCAGCCCATTAGCAATTCCATGTGCTCCAGTAAAAACAGCAACTTTATCCGTTGGTTTTATACCTTTTAGTTTCAAAAGCTCTCTTGGAGCAGGTTTGAATATATCTAAATCACACCCATTGGGTATCATAGCTATGCGCTTGTCAGACTGACTACGTTTCCGAATGCCTTCACAAATTCCAGGTGAGAGTCCCACACAAGCATCCGAATAATGATAACTCATCCACTCTAAAAGACTCATTCCCCAGAGAAGAAACGGATTCTTCATGCCCAATGCTTTAGGAAGTTCCGGCCATAAATCGCGTACCTCAAATATAAATTTTTTCTTTCGGAACAGTTTCATCACAATTCCCGGAATACCAGCCGTCAATGGTGTTGAAGTGGCAAACAATAAATCGTACTCTTCTTTTAATGCAATTTGTACTCCTTTCCAGCCAAACTTTATAAATGTCAATGCTCTTTTAGCTATCCCATCCTTATTCGAATAGGGTAAAGCTATTTGCATCACGTCAATTCCATCCACCACCCCTCTATGCACATTTTTGATTTGAGTTCGGGGTAAATCTAACTTTGCAGTCTCACCACATACCATACAAACAGAATGTCCACGTTCTACGAGACGTTTTGCCAATTCATAAGATCGTGTACCTCCGGCCTGAGTAGGAACCGTAAAATGTTGATGAAAATAAAGAACTTTCATTTTAAATCACTTGAATAATTGTTGTTATAGATTCTGAATTACTTATAAATTTAATTTCCTTATTTTCTTTTTTCTGTCCATAATATTCAGAGTACATACCCTTAGACGAAATGTTATGATGACCTACTGATTTAAAGTCTATTCTCGAAGACTGTGTATGCCACAGTTGATGTATTTTGCTCCCTTGAGGTTTATTTAAAACAATATCCTCAACGACCCATTTCGGATCATTTTTCTTCTTTATTATCTTTCTTGAATGAGTTATATCTTGCCCTAACTGTCTGAAACAACTTACTACTCCTAAAAAACAATAAGATTCATCCAACTCCTGTATAGAGGCCTTTAAAGCTTGCGACCAATAAAACCATATAAACCTTGCTCCTTTCAGCATCTGGTTATTATTATCCAACATGATTGTATTGTGAGATTGTGTCCCCATAAAGTAATTGATATCCGAAGCATCCGTATTATACTTATAACTACCTCCGTCCATCAATATGTTTTCTCCTTTATGCCAGACATCCATATGCAAATTATCTGCGTGTGCCGGACGATCCTTATATTTACCGCAACGAATAAAAGTCAATGTATCCTGTTCACGTATCAAATAATACCCTCCTATATCAAAAGAGATACATCCCATCTTTTGTCTGAGAGGAGTAAACTCAACATGTATACAATACCAATTATTTGCATACCAACCTCTATCCTCATATACAGCATCATAAAGATTTTCACCGGTCAGCAAATAATGAAGCGCATCAAGCTGAGGACGGTAATCTCTATAATCTGAATCATTCAATTTAAAGAATAGAGCTCCATCATTCGAACCGTAATTGGGTAAATATCCATTCGATAATTCCTGACATTGATATAGAAAATTGACCGATTGATAAGCGCGCTGATAGACATGTTTGTTAAAACATTCTCCATTCCTTTCAGCAAGAGCAATGCCCCATGTCAGTAACTGAATCACCACCCTATGATAATTCATACTAAACTGAAGGTAAGTTCCATCTTCTGCTATCTGATATTCGATCTCTTTTTCGAACCACTTTTTTCCCTTCGCTTTCCATAACTTCGCATCCGGAAACCAGGGAAAAAGTAAACCTACAATATACAATGTTAATGTCTCTGTTATAGCATGATTATTACGAACTGTTATTCTTGAAAAATTAATATTACCATAGACGTGTTTTATCTGCCAGTATATGGAATTTATAATCTTCTGAAAACAACCTTCTGTTAAGAAAGGGGATGATTTGTAATAATATAGAGCAAAAATCCAATTGAGAACCCTTAACGAAATCTCCTGGCTACACTTATAATTCGGTCCGCAATTCAGAGGATTTTTATCAATCCAGTCCTGTATCTGATTAAAAACGAACTGACTATGATCTTCTTCGGTTGAGTGATCATATCGTATCACTGTATAGAGATATGAAAATCTTGACTTTTCCCATACATATTTGATATCTCCGGCTTCTTGTACAATATCCTCCACCTCAGTCCAATGCTTGGATACGTCATACTTATAATTTGTATCGGGATTAGTCACCCAATCATAATCAGCACCCAAATTATACCATTCTGATGAAAAAAAGCAGCACTCCCCTTTTATAACACGTTGAAAATCAAAAGCTAAATCATATGTACACACATTACTTAATGAAACCTCTTTTGACGAATCAAAAAAAAATGGCATCGCTTTCTCTTTCCATTCTTCTAATGAAAGAAACTTTTGCAACCTATAGTTCACCGGGTACTTTAGCCGTAATAAGCCCGATTTACGCCGCATTTCATAAGAGGCACGAAATAAGAAATACCTTCCTCCCATATTTTGCAGTATCTGGGAGTATAAATTAAGCCGATTCATCACTTCACCCATAAGCGTCCAATTAATACTTTGACAAAGGTCTATTTTTACCTCTTCAAAATCTCGCCTAATATTGACACCTACTTCCGTTACCCTTTAGAATAAGCTCTACAACTTCTTGACCATTATCAATAAGTTCCTCTGTCTTTATTTTGCTAATAGCATTAAGCTTACCATTCAAATCCTCAACAGTCAAGCTATCAATAAATTTCTCAACAGCTTCAGGATTCATTGATTCGACACCATAGCCAATACCTAGTGATTTAACTCTTTCTTCAAGAAATGTTCCAGCAGATACAACTATCGGCTTATTGAAGAAAATAGCCTCGTAAAGTTTGTTGGGTTCAGCAACTCGCACATTTGTATTAATGACATCATAACAACAAATAAGAATATCTATATTATTATAGATATCTCCTAGTTCTTTTGAAGAATTAAATCTACCTTTTGCAAAAATATTCGAATACTTTTCCGTGAGTTCATGAATATCTGCCATCATATTTTCAGCCCCGTTACCATAGAAATAAAACTTATGCTGTGGAAATTTCTCACCTACAACTTTTGCAATACATAGAGGGCTAACATATCTATTTAGACCAATAAAACCAAATGATAAATTACCAATATTATCAAAATATTCAACTGAATTTCTTGTATACGGATTATCCTCTTGCAATAAATTGGGAACTTCAGCAAACTTCTCAGAACAACTACCATCAGGAAATAAGAATTTCTGGAATCCCAATGAAGTTATGATGGTCAATTTGGAATGCTTTACCAATGCCTGATCGACTTTTCTGAAAAACGATACTACTAACTTGTTGTTGACCCTAGCATAAGTTATATCCGAAATATGATAAATATACTGACGTCCATAAAATAGCAAATTAATCAAAGCTAAATCAAACATAAAAATAATGAACAGGCAATCCGCGCTATTCTCTTTAAAAACTCTCTTAAGCGACCAGATGTGGTTCCATAATTTTTTCAAATAGCCACTTCCGCTAGGGAGATAGCCAAGATCTACTACCTCCCCTAGTTCCTCCGGACTAATATCCCTCTCAAATTTGTCTCCTCTATTATAAGAATAAAACACTGTTTCATAACCTGCCTTCCTAAATGCTTTAACTTTTTTAATTACATAAGGAGATGATATTGCGGTACTAACAAAAACTATTTTTTTCATGAATTATTTTGCTTAATATATTGCGTAATTGTGATAAACTTATCTCCAAGAGATTGCTTTTCCTTTATAAATTTTTCAATAAAGTCAACTGTAGATGGAGAAAAATTTTTGGGATGCCCTATTATTGTCATACATTTATATTTTTTTGAGAATTGGTATATATCCTCAAGCCAAAAATATGATTGATAATCAATTGTACCATGAATATGTTTAAAAAGACTAAACGAAGAAATCATGGTCTTAATCTTAGCCATCTTTCCACATATTGGTCTATTGCCTCCATCACCCCAGTTCTTTTCTGTCCGAGACATCCACTTTTTTTTCTTTCTCAAGTATTTCGTGATGAATACTTTTTTTGAAGAACAGATTGGAAATTCCCAGTAACTTCCTCTTGCCGTATATTTCGCTATATTGTCTTCAAACCTATAAACATCAAAAGAGACATTAGTATAATCATAAGAGTGGGTTTTATGTCTCACTTTGTTTCCCGGAAGAACCGATGAATCCCCAATAATACCATTCTGTTTAAAGCATTCGACATATTCAAATTCTTGTATAGAATATCCTCCAGCTCTGAATAATGTTGTCTTATAACCGATTATTGAATCAAGTAATTCTTTTGATTTCTTAAACATTTCAAATGCATAATCTTTATCCATGTCAGAAAGTTTATAGTGTTCCCAATCCAATTCCCACCCGCTATCTTTATACGAAGAATAATACCATTGCGGATGAATATGTAGTTGTATATCGTGGCCTTTATCAACCAGCCATTTAATATTATCTACTGTAATTTCATAATCCTTATAAGCCTTTATACTATTATTTTTAATTGAAAACAGTTTATAAAGATATGCAGCGTCAACGAAGACTGTTAGCTTAACATTGTACATTTCACACACTCTATGTAGTTCTTGCATAGGTTTTACTAAACACATCTCTGGGGTGCCAGTATAATCATTCAAATAAAGTTCGTAGTCAAGAGTAATAATAATGTTCATGATTTAACGAGCTATAAACCTATTGCTTTTTTTAACCTTTTGAACCCAGCATCAAACGAAAATAGCGAGTAATAGAGCCGTTGACATTCAATCTTAAATTCACTATTATGCGATACCAAAGCGATTAATTCTTGAAGTTTCTCTTTGAATTCCAGACAATTATCAAAAACCTTGAAATAAGGTTTATCTATAAAATAATCATAACCTCGCGCAGAACAGGAGTGTGTTATAACTGGGATACCCAATCTTAACCCATCCATTACCCTAAGTTTAATGCCCCCCCCAAGCCTTGTAGGACAAAGATAAATGTCTGAGTCGGTTATAATATCGTCAATTGATTCTGGATTAGGAATCAACTCTATATTATGATAGCGATTGCATAATTCAACGACTTCATCAGTTGGATTTTTTCCAGCAATTATTACCTTCACGGTTTTATCTACGACAGAGTATAAATCGTTTATGAAATATCTAACACCATCTACGCCCTGCTCATTATCCAGAGAGCCTGTAATGGCAATTTTTATATTATCATTTTTTTTTCTAACTACTACTTTCTCTTCTTCGTCAAATTCAAAGGCACCGATCAATTCACATTTCCCCTTACAATGCCCGTAAATATTCTTAAATTTCTCCATATCAGCACTGGTGAGAAATAAATTAAAATCACTGAGCGTGTATGCCAGTCTTTCCGATTTAATAACATGACGCAAGAACAAACCTCTAACGATCTTGTTAGTTGTGTTAGCTCTGAAAAACTCAGGTTCGTAATTATGATGAATAGTAATTACCTTTATCCCTTTAGATCTTATATCCTTTATAAGAGAACCAGCTAATTTGTTGTGATCAAAAACACAATAGTCAAAGTGAGTGCGATTATTAATGATAAGTTTAAGAACATATTTTGTAAATCGATGCATATCACCAGTATAAACAGACATACTCTTTTCTACAATTGATCGTTGAGGCACTCTATATGTTGCTTCTATCTTAAGTTCTTTATCTTGCTCCTTACAGGTATCAGAAATACACAATGTTACTCTTCCATCAAAAATTTTGGAAAAAGCCTTTAAATAGGCATGAGAGGCAAAACACCCTCCTCCGACACCATTTGGATCTTGATTTGTGATATACAATAAACTTGTATCCATATTGGATTGTATTTAGAAAAACTCAAAAACTGTATGATAATTATAAATATCCGGTTGACCAGGATCAGCATGACCGAATATTCTCCATGCATTAAATAGAAGTGCCAACAAAAGGAACAAACTCTTTTCTTTTTGAGGCAGATAATAGTATATGTAAGCATAAATCAGCATTTCTACAATTTCGAAGTATGCAGACATTCTTGCAAATTGAAAAGCCAAAGGCACCACAGAACAATAAAATATCAATGAGAAAACATATATATTAAGAAAACCTCGAAATCGAATATCCCTAGTCAAAACCTCTTTGCAATAACAGAAAATAAAAAAGAACACATAAAACTTCTTTAATAACTGATTAATCATTGCTCTCTCTGGAGATATTGATACTCCAAAATTTTCTCCAGCCTCACTCTGCTCCATGTAATTCGTTAATTTGTAATTCAAATAGTCACCCAGAAATGACACATTTGAAAATATTAGCTTACCGAATACATAAAATACAGCAGTAGAACAAACAAAAATAACAAAATATTTCTTATAGGAACTTTTGTTATGATATATCCAATAAATCGGAAGTGAGACCACAGCAGAATAATGAATCAGAGATGCACATCCAACACACAATAGAAACTTTTTCAGATCCCGGTTTACAATAAAGAGTAAAGATAAAAGTATTATTCCTGCTGCAATACCCTTTCTAACATATGGTAGCCCAGCATCGGTCATTGAATAATAAAGCAAAAAGCTCAATATTGGTACAACAGACAGTTTTTTTATTACAGTAAATGATGTATAAAACAAAATTCCTGCCATCATGAATTGAAATACTGTGTATGAATTAAATGTAGTTTTTATAATATACGAAACAACATTCCATCCTGGTTCAAATCCTTCTTCGAAAGTTAAGCCTCTAATTGATCGAAAATAATCAAAATAGGAATCCCAATCTCCTCCGTATTTCCATCTTATACCGGTCAGAATAAAACACAATGTACCACAAAAGAATACAGCATTTAGCTGTACAACCCTACGAGCACGAATAGCAAGCACTGTAATTAATGCGAATGTAATGTATAATAATATTAAAATCACAAGAGTTCATATTTGCTTCTTCTTAAACTACTGGATATTTCTGCGAGGCCAATTGATAAATAGTTAATAAAACTGCATTTATATTGTGAAAGAACAACACATGGCCATTTCCAATTGTTATATACCAATTGACATACTCCTTGAATAATAATGAGACCAACAATACCTAAAGACGTAAATTTCAATGAACAAAAGCTCAGTAAAAGTATCATAAAACCAGCAACAATGGATGGCTTTACAAAAGGGACTTTATTGTCTGTTACGATAAATGTTCCAAAACATGAATGGTGCTGTTCCAATCCATATACTACACAAAACAGAAGTATAACAGATGCTGATGGCAACTTGGTATTTGTATGAATTAGTTCTAATAATGAAGGCATTAGACAAACCATGATAATCGTTCCCAAAATATACATACTATAAAAAATAATCATCGTAGCAGAAAACTTTCTAAATGCGCTATCATCTTTGGTCAAAGCTCTTAAAGATGATATCATTGGCTCTGAGATCGTAAAATACACCAATGACAAAGAACACATAAATCCAACCAATTGAATTAATAAGCCATACGATCCTACCTCCTCAAGAGTTAAGAAAACTCCTGCAAGAAACATTCCTGTTTTATTAATAGCAAATGTCGAAACAAATACCAATCCCATTTTTTTTGCATTATGCCAAACAATTAGAAAGAGTTCATGAATTTCATCTTTGGTTACATTATTTTCATTCACAATCTTTTTGATATCTGGCGTAAAGTAGAACTTATAGGAAAGGTATCTGAAAACAAAAGGCGAAACAAGGTTTGCAATGCACAAACCCATCAAACCTAATCCCAACTGAATGAGCACAATCGACAAGACAATATTACTTATCTTTGAAATTATTGTTGCTTGTTTTGATTTCGTAATAAGACCAGCGCCTAAAAGTAATGAAGAAAAATAGGTGTAATAAATATTAATATATGTAGAAAAGCAAAATATAAGCCATATCGACAATGCGTTATTTACTAAAGAGAAGCCTTCTGTTGCGAAATAGACATAAAGACTGCCAAGAGTTAATAATATAGCCAATACAAAAGTAGAGAGCCGCCTATACACCATCTTTGCTACTCCTATCATAACAGCTAAAAGATGATAATTGATTTTATTATTATCAGAGACATGTATCCCTTCTTTCTTTAATTGCTGAACTCCGCCATATATGTAAGATATATTGCGCCCGAATTGAGGCGCAAATCCAAAATCGAAAAGTGCAACCAATTGCCCAATAGTCATTAAAAGATAATTCAACCCTATTTCATTTGGGGAAAGTTTTGCAAGTGCAAATGGAAGAACAATAAGATATGAAGAAATTTGAAAGAATGTCCCAAGGTAACTCCATATAATGTCTGTGCTGTTTAATCGTAAAGATGACATAAACTATGGACTTGAGTACTAATTAACATATATAACGGTTCTATTTCGATATTGTGTAAATTTCCTATAAATTACCCAAAATAGCATAAATATTTTTCCAAAAAAAAGTAAAGCTATGTTCTTATGATAGTTCATATCCTTCTGCATGTTTTTTATTTCATAATCAGGATGATACATTTTTACAGTTTCAAGAAAATAGGTCTTTTGTTTAAACATCATTAAGTCCGTAAATAATTTAGGGAATCCTATTTTTCTACAAATGTATTTCCATATCTGAATATCGAATTTGGGATATTGAAGCAATGTTTCAAGTTTTGTGTATGCATTAACAGACCATCTATATACATATAGTTTTTCTTCTGTATAATATACATTTATTTTATCAACCGCATTAACATTGAAGAAATAATCACTTGCTGGATACAGGTCTGGGTTAAATCCACCCAATTCAATCATTTTACTTTTCTTGATTATGAGTCCTGTAGGCGCAAACGGATTCCCAAACAAATCGGCATCCGTTAATTTAGTATAATGATTCTTTTTGTATAAAACTGGATTAGGGGGCATTTCATCATTTTCGTTCCACTGATAAGGTTTCGCATATAGAGCATCGACAGCATTATCATTAGACATTATATTATAAACAACGTTCAAATAATTCGGAAACATATAATCGTCATCATGTATTATTACAGTTAATTCAGTTTCACTTAATTCGAATATTCGATTCCAATTACCGAAAAGCCCAATATTCTCTGCATTCTTATAATACTTAACTCGAGGATCTGTTACAGTATTTATATATTTCTCCGTTTCGTCATTTCTTTCTGGGTTATTATCACAAATAATTAAAAGAAAGTCCGAAAATTTTTCTTGATTCAGAATACTATCAATTGTCATTTTTAGTGTACTTGGTCTTTTAAATGTAGGTACAACCACACATAATTTTGGAGAAAAATTCACCCTTGAATCTCTTACTAATATCGATTTTACATCACTATATTTTGAGAAGTTATTTTCACATTTCAAAGTTTGTTCTATATTTTCTATTTTTACCATTCGTGATAATTAATATTTTAACAATGCTTCATTACTACAATATTTTTATACTTAACCCACTCGCTAAAGACTGATCACTCCAAAGATAATCCCATTCGCCGAAACGGCCGATTGTCTCAATTCCCACAGAGGACAGGTAATCCCTAACCACCTTACGATCTTCGAATATTGATTTGGTGAAGATAATATTACCATATTTTTCAAAACCCACATGTGTGAATAGTATATCTTCTTCTTTAATAATATCAAGCTCTATTAGTTTGCCTACAGTGCCATCTAAAAGTTCCGATTCTGAATATTTACCTTCTTTGCAGTATACCTCCATCTGTAGACTGCTACAACCTTTCGGTGTATTATTTGGACTTTTGATAGATGGAGAATAGACTCTTGCAGACAGGATGTCTTCATCATAAACATACCACCACATATACGGTGGTATATTCTGGGTTTTCAAGGCAATTGATATATGATATCCGCTTGTCGCCTCCAACTTATTTGTCGCGTCAATTACGTAGTCTGGTACATTATCCAACATCCTAAGTAATTCTGGAAGTGGAAGACTAGAAATTAGACGCTTATACTTATAATTAATTGTACACTTGTCATTATGTACAATTATTGTTTTATTATCAGGATTAATTGCTAATACGCAACTATTATAAATAATATCTGATTCTTCTGCTATTTTTTTTACAAAAGTTTTAAATCCTCCTTCTTTTGGATAGAACTGTTCTTTTGCATAATAAGTGACTGGTGTTTCTGATGTCTTACTTCCTTCTATAACTTCCTCAACTGATGGTTGATAGAATCGGGCTCCAGTCCATTCGGTACGTAATTCACAGGCATTCTTCATCCAATATTTACGAGTGTATACCATTGAAAAATGTTCGGCGAAGTAGTTACCGTATTGAAGTCTTAACCATTGTTCATAGTTTTCAGGTTTATTTTCTTCAGTCATTTTGGGGCGAGAAAGAAAATCATCGATTACTAATTTCTTTTCCTCCTCTGTCAAAGGGTATAGATTATTCTGTACAGGATGTTTAATCCATCGCTTCTTATATATGTTATAAGGATTTGGTATGTGCTTAATCATACCTTTATCTCCTCCACAAGATTCCCAGAACAGCTTATTAACTTCATCTATTTTAGAAAATGACACATGGACAAATCTGTCAAATCTAAAACCATCTATAACAAAGTTTCCGCAAAGACCTCCAAATGTATTATCCTTTTCGATTATTGTACATTTCAGTCCTTTTTCAGTAAAAGCATGAGCGGCTCCAAGGCCAGCAAAACCAGCTCCCAATATTATATTTTCTATATACTTTTCCATAGCCTATAAAATCTTAAATACATCTTCTATCTTTGAGTTTTGCTATTTTGTAGAGTTTTTTTTCAAATTATTTCTCACCAATTTAAGGTTCTTGATATCACCATCTCTCAATTTCTTACCCCAAATACTCATCCTTGCAAGATGCGTTGTAGACAACGAAGAGCCGTTCAATGAAGTTACGGATGCTAAAGAATTCACCACTGCTGATTTCTAACATAGGTTTATGCTTGGACTGCAATTCCTCAGGTTGAATTAAAGGAAACATGCAACATCCATAAATATTTTTCACAACATATTTTCAAATCAGCAACCAATTTTTCAAGAATAATAGTTACTACTTTATATATGATAAGTGCCCTCTAATGGACAAATATTAAAGCAATCCATTATAACTTTACCTTTCAATTTATCCCAGCTCTCTTTGATTTGATCATGCTTTACCATAATAACAACCATATCAATATCTTTGAGAAATTCATCAAAGTCGAAATATTGATTTTCTGCAATCTTGAGGTTCTCTAAGTACGGATCATAACATTTCAATGGACGAGCCAAGTGACGTTCTTGATTTTCAAGAAGTTGTAATGTTGGAGATTCACGGAAATCATCTACATTCTCTTTATATGTCAATCCATACAGACCAACACGACGATTATCTGCAATATTATTCTCTTTCATTATTTCATAGATACGATTAAGAACAAACGTTGGTTGAGAGTCATTAGTCTTCATTGATTCATCTATAACTTTTGCAAGTTGCGGATAGTCTCCTACCAAGAACCAGGGATCGACTGAAATACAGTGCCCACCAACACCCGGTCCAGGTTGCAATATATTTACACGAGGGTGCATATTACAAATCTTAATAATTTCATAAACATCCATGTTATCGTGGCGACAGATACGTGACAATTCATTAGCAAAAGCAATATTTACAGCGCGGTAAGTATTCTCTACAACTTTTGACATTTCTGCTGAACGAATATCTGTAACAACAATCTCACCTTGACAGAAAGAAGCATAATATGATTTTACCTTCTCGCCAATTTCCTTTGAATCAGCTCCAACAGTACGGTTATTATGAATAAGCTCATATACCATATTACCGGGAATAATACGTTCAGGTGCGTGTACAAGATTGATATCCTCACCAATTGTAAATCCGTTAGCTTCTATTACAGGACGGATATATTTGTCCATTGTACCCGGACTGACTGTTGATTCAACGACAACAGTTGCACCTTTTGGACAAACATTCATAACTTCCTTAATTGCTGCTACCACGTAACAAGCATCTACCTTCTTGGAGAACTTATCGTATGGAGTTGGAACTGATATAATATACATATCAGTCTTTTGATATTCTATTGAAAATTTAATTCCAGCTTTTACTGCTTTATCAAACAATTCATCAAGGCCATCCTCTTTGAAAGTAGTATGACCTGCATTTAAAGTAGCAACAAGATTTTTATTGTAGTCTGTACCGATTACTTCCACTCCGTGTGAAGCCATCATAAGAGCCGTTGGAAGTCCAATGTAGCCCAATCCAATTACATTAATCATTTTGGTAATATTTTATAACTTTTTTTTATTCTATTAAACTCCATAGTGTTCTACATTTTCCCCATTGAGTATTCGAACTATTCTGTCACATGCCTTTCCATCTCCATAAGGATTAACCGCATGCGACATTTTGTTATATTCTTCTGCATCATCAAGAAGAATGCTAACTTCGTTCATTATCTCATTATAGTTTGTACCAACAAGGTGTACGGTCCCACTTGACAACGCTTCAGGACGTTCTGTTGTGTCACGCATCACAAGAACAGGCTTTCCAAGCCCAGGAGCTTCTTCTTGAATGCCACCAGAGTCGGTTAACACAATTGTGGACTTTTCCATTAAATAAACGAATTCCAAATATTGAAGTGGTTCAATAAAAAACATATTGCCCAAGTTACTTAAATCTTCTCCAAACACTTCGTGTATTGGTTTTCGTACATTGGGATTCAAGTGCATAGGATATACGAAATCAACATCAGGATATTTATTCTTTAAATCTTTAATAGCAGTAACCATATTAATGAATCCATCACCGAAATTTTCGCGACGATGACCAGTTATCAGTACAAGTTTTTTGCCGTCATCCAATCTTGTTACATCATAACCTGCTTTAGAAAGAATATTTATTTGCTCATTTGCAAGAGCTTTATCATTTTTAAGTTTGGCAACAACCATATGTAAAGCATCGATTACAGTATTACCTGTTACATATACATTTCCTTGAGCCTTTTCCTCCTTCAAATTACTTTCCGAAAGAGATGTAGGTGAGAAATTATATGTTGCAATTCGCCCAGTAATCTGACGATTCATTTCTTCTGGCCATGGACTATATATATCATGTGTACGAAGTCCGGCTTCAACATGACCAACAGGAATTTGCTGATAGAACGCAGCCAAAGCAGAAGCTGTTGAGGTTGTAGTATCACCATGCACAAGAACAACATCTGGTTTACATTCTTTAAAAACATTGCGCATACCTGTTAATACACGAGCAGTAATGTCATATAAATCTTGACCTTGTTTCATGATATCTAAATCATAATCAGGCTTAATATCAAAGATCTGTAATACCTGATCAAGCATTTCACGATGCTGACCAGTTACACATACTACAGTTTTAAACTCTCCGGTATGTTTCTGAAACTCTTTTACCAAAGGAGCCATTTTTATTGCTTCGGGACGTGTACCGAAAACCAACATAACTTTCTTCATCTTGTATATTCTATATAATTTTCGTAAACGTCCAAAACATGGTATACCTCTTTCAGGCGAGTGCTTGTCTGCACTCGTCACTTGTTCTGGACAATAAGTTTTAAATTATTTTCACGAATGTGTTAGACTGATCGTCATCGGTAGCAGGTTCCCATAATTCGTTCGACCTTTCTGGATCTCCGTCAAGTATTCCAGACTATATCAGACAACCGTACGGACTACTTTAGGCTTCATCACTTTTAGAATCACTGTACCGAAGGGGAAATTTCATACGGTCACATTAACGTTTGATAGGATCCCCCCACAATATTTATACTACTCATGATATATATCTATTATCTTAACTATAGGAGAATAATTTATAGCCTTGTAAAGTTTGGCATCATTCAATGAGAGTGATAATATATCATTATCTCTTCTTAATTCTTTCCCAAACATCTGTTCATCCACATCTATACCAAAAGCATTGAAAAGCTCTTCTATGAATTCCCTTATAGTAGCAGTCTGCCCACCACCAATATTGTATATCCCACTGACTACTTTACCTTCAATACATTTAAAAATAGCCTCTATCACTTCTTCTATAAACACATACTGTCGAATCTGAGAACCAGAAGAAAATCGAGGTTGCTCAACTTTATTACATTTTTTTCTCTCCCTCAGATAATTAACAACATAAGGTAACAATCTTGTTCCAACTTCATCTCTTGAAAAGAGATTAGGTAAAACGAAGTGATATTTTCTAAAAACGAAATTCGCATTATGTATATAATGCGTAAAAAGCCGTTTAGAAAGGACATAATCATTAGTTACAGGAAGACAAGAATGCAAAAGTTCATCTTCATCAAACGATTTATACATTTCATTATTACCCCCAATTTCCATATAAGTTCCAAAAGAGACAAAAGTCCCCAGATAATTATGTTCATTCAATAACAAACAGAGTTTTATAGGTACCAGCAAATTCATTGCATACATTGTATCTGCCGCTATTGGCACTGCTGCTTGTACACCCGCTCCCGCTGCATATATAATAACATCTGAATCTAATAACTCCGTAATACAAACGGTATCTTCTAAAAGGTTTTTCTTTATAAATACATCAGGAACAAATGCCATAGGAGAACTCTTCCCGATAACCTGAATAAAATAGCCAACTTTTTTCAGAGCAGTTCCAATGCTATTCGAAAGCATTCCATTTCCTCCTCCTATAATAGTTATTTTCATCGGATATACTTTTCTATTTGCTCCACACATACTTCATACATTTCTTCTTTTTGATATCTTCTATACCAATCTACAGTCAATGTTACTGTTTGATCAATATTCATTCTTGGCTCCCATCCCAGTTGAAATTTCACTTTAGAAATATCCAGCATTAATAAACTAGCCTCATGTAAAGCATTCGGGTCAGACAAATCTCTTAATTCACCACACCCAAAATTCTCCACGACTCTACTAGCAACATCCCATACGGTAGAGATAGATTCTGCTCTAGGACCAAAATTCCAACCTTCACAATATTGAGTCGGCTCATCCCACATTTTCTGTGCAAGAAGCATATATCCACTCAAAGGCTCAAGTACATGTTGCCAAGGGCGAATTGCTTTAGGACTTCGAATATCAATAGTCTTTCCTGATTCTAATGCTTTTATACAATCTGGAATTATGCGGTCTAATGCCCAATCACCACCACCAATCACATTACCTGCACGTACACTGGCGATGCTTTTACCATGCTTCTCATATTGCTCGGGATGGAAAAAAGAGCGACGCCAAGAGGCTATCGCTATTTCAGCTGCCCCTTTACTACTTGAATAAGGATCATAACCTCCCATCGGTTCATTTTCCCGATATCCCCAAATTTGCTCTTTATTCTCATAACATTTATCAGTGGTAATCATCACTCCCACTTTTACACTATCGGTTACACGGATAGCTTCAAGGACATTAATTGTTCCCATAACATTGGTTTCGTACGTCTCAACCGGAATATCATAACTAAGCCGTACTAGTGGTTGGGCTGCTAAATGGAAAACAAGTTCAGGCTCGTATTCTTTAAAAATGGCTTTCATACGTCCCCCATCACGAATATCAGCACGGAGATCAGCTTTTATGTTCTTTCCTATGTCGGAAAGAACATAATTATCTCGCTCTGTGAATGGTTCTAAGCCCACACCTATCACCTCAGCACCCAATTCGTGCAGCCAAATCGAAAGCCATGAACCTTTGAAACCGGTATGACCAGTAACAAGTACTCGTTTACCTTTATAGAAGTTATTAAATATATCTATACTCATATTCCTACCATACTTTCCAGGGAGCTTTCCCATTATCCCACATGTCATTTAATTCTGTATTATCTCTGAGTGTATCCATTGGCTTCCAGAAGCCAGTATGTCTAAAAGCATGCATCTTACCGTCTTTAGAGATAGACTCCAATGGTTGACGTTCAAATATCGTAGAATCACCGTCCTTTATATAGTCAAATACTTCTGGTTCGCAAACAAAGTAACCGGCATTAACCCAGTTACGATCTCCGTCAGGTTTTTCTTGAAAAGAAAGTACTTTATCCGTAGCTAAATCTATTTGCAGAGCACCAAATTTTCCTCCTGGTTTATAAGCTGTTAGAGAAAGGATTCCTCCTGCAGCTTCATGTGACTGAATTGTATCAGTTATATTCAGATCAGCCACCCCATCCCCATAAGTTAATAAAAAGCGTTCATTCCCAATATATTTTTGAACTCGTTTGATACGACCACCAGTCATAGTGTTTAAACCGGTATCGACCATAGTCACTTTCCAGTTCTCTGAATGATTATCAAGGATAGTTGTCGTATTATTTGACAAATCCACCATCATATCACTGTTGTGACGAAAATAGTTGGCAAAATACTCTTTTATGATATACTGTTTATATCCACAACAAATAATAAACTCGTTAATGCCATAATGACTATATGTTTTCATTATGTGCCACAAAATTGGTTTTCCGCCAATTTCTACCATAGGTTTGGGAATCAAGTTAGTAGCTTCGCTCAGTCGAGTGCCAAAGCCACCGGCTAAAATGACAGCTTTCATTTGTTACAAAATTCTTTTATGGTTGTAATCATATGATCTAACATTTCCTTCGTCATTCCCGGATATACTCCTATCCAGAGGGTATTGTTCATCACAAAGTCAGTCCCTTTAAGTTCACCAACAACCCGATAACCTTCACCTGTGGTACGCATTTCATCAAATGCCGGATGTTTCAATAAGTTTCCGGCAAAAAGATTACGCGTCTGGATTCTCTTGTTTTCTAAGTGAACAGAAAGACCGTTACGGGTAAAGCCAGCATCTTCTTTTACAGAAATCAGGAAACCAAACCAACTGGGATTAGAGTTCGGCTGAGGCTCGGGAAGAATCAACCCTTTTGTTCCTTCAAGTCCTTGTTTCAAGTAAGCGAAGTTCTTTCTGCGAGCTTCGATAATACCATCCAATTTTTCCAGTTGGGCACAGCCGATGGCAGCCTGCATATCGGTTACTTTTAAGTTATAGCCAAAATGAGAATATACATATTTGTGGTCATAACCAACTGGTAGTTCACCAAACTGCTTACTAAAGCGATACTTACAGGTATCGTCAACCCCTCCTACACACCAACAATCGCGTCCCCAATCACGGAATGAGTTTACTAATTTACTGAGGACTGGATCGTTGGTATACACAGCACCACCTTCACCCATCGTCATGTGATGCGGAGGATAAAAGCTGCTCGTACCGATATGCCCTATCGTACCTGTTTTTCTTTCCACACCATCAATGGTATAAGTAGAACCGAGTGCATCGCAATTATCTTCGATCAACCATAAATTATGCTTATCGCAGAACGCTTTCACAGCCCGCAAATCAAAAGGATTTCCTAATGAGTGAGCAATCATTACAGCCTTTGTTTTAGGTGACAAAGCTACTTCAAGCTGAGTCACATCAATGTTGTATTCAGGAATAGTTATGTCGACAAACACAGGAACAGCACCATATTGAATGCAAGGCGTTACTGTAGTAGGAAATCCACAGGCAACGGTAATTACTTCATCACCACGTTTAATTCTTCTCTCTCCCAATTGTGGCGAGGTTAACGCCATAAAAGCAAGTAAATTGGCAGAAGAGCCCGAATTGGTCAATGAACAGTGTTTCACACCTAACCATTTGGCTAAACGAACCTCAAACTTATGTGCCCACGGTCCAGCAGTCAGCCAGAAATCAAGAGAAGAGTCAACAAGATTTACCAACTCTTTTTCGTCAAAATAACGACCTCCATAATTTACAAAGCTCTTGCCTGGTTCAAATATTTTTAATTGGCTATGAACCTCCTTGTAATATTCTCGCGTTAATTCGAGAATTTGATTCTTTAGTTCTTCTTTCTTGCTCATATAACTTCTATATCTTAAAATATTTCGATAGATAAGTATCTTACTTAAAAATCATTATCTTTCGTTCATCCAAATTTATTCTTCAACATACTCCCACGGATAAGGATTATCCACCACAGTCTGAAACTCGTTGATAGCCTCTTGCTGTTCAGTAGTAAGTGACACCGAATCCCAAGAAGCGATAATTGTACGGGCTTCGTCAGCCAAAGGCTCGTCGAATACCTCACCATAGCAGGCGGTAAGCAGACGAAGCTTCAATAGTGAAGCGGGAAGAGTATCGAGGATATCCCAGCAACGATCTAATATCTTCTGGACATGTTCGCGCTTTTCTCCGTGGTCGATGAACGATGCGTTGTAACCCATTAGGAGAGCGAGACAGACAGAGGCCTGTTCTTCAACCGTGGAACCTTGGACACCGGAATTATACAATGTTGTGGTCAAGCGGTAAACTTCATTGTTGCGGCGGGACAAGTCATCGCTGTAAATGGGACTCCCGTCCATGCCCAAATACATCAGGTCGTGCGCGGCACGCTGAAGGGAAGCTACTTCTTCGGAAAGAGTCATAATAAATTTGAATTATGAATTATTTGATTACTTCTATAAGATCAGGGTGAATAGTGGCCATGGCAACGGCTATGACACCTTGTATAGCAATGACTACGCGACGATCCCGGGCACCTTTCACTTTCAGGAAAACACCTTCCTGACCCTCGAAGTCACCACCTGTAATACGGACTTTGGTTCCTTTGGACAAGTTGAGTTCATCGGGTTGAAAGTATAAAAGATGGTCACTGTAAGTACCGGCTACAGCGATGAAACGCTGCATTTCATTGTCGGGGATAATGATCTTCTTGCCGCTACGGGTATCGGTGATATATTGCAAATAAGCAACCATAGACTTGACACGCTTCACTTCGGAAGGACAAGCATGAATAAAAATTAGATTGTGAATGATAGGAACCAAAACACGGACTTTTTTCCCTTTCTTTATACTTATCTTATATTGCATAGGAACAAAACAGCCCAAGTTCTCTTTCGCAAGCAACCGCATAGCGTCAGTCTCTCGACGATAAGTGGCACGCATAGCGAACCATATTTCGGTCTCTTTTTCCACTTCCATTATACGATTATTTCAGAAAAGGACATTCTCCCGGGGCTTTGAACTTCTTACATATACCTGAAATTCAATCACTTGCGAGTACTTTATGTAATATACGGCAAGCTTTGTACTCTCTTGCCACGGTTTCTTGTAGTTACTCATTACCTATCTGGTAAGAAACTATAAACAAACGAATTATACTAAAAAAACGTGTTTTTAAACGTTCGTCTATTTGAACACTATTTTTGTATTCATTTTTTCAGTATCGAAACATAAAAGCAGACAGATAAAAAAGAGATTTTTATCCATAGATATCTATCTAGAAATTAATATATTAAGGTAGAAAGGCAAGAGTGCAAATCTTTTTTTTAATTAAACATTTTGCTATTATGAAAATACCCCTTATCTTTGCGTTCAAATAGACGAACGTTTTTTGAAACATCTCTCCTTAAACAAATTATCTCACTATAAGCCAACAGCTTACCTCCAAAAAGAAATTAAACTCCACAATTTATCTTATATTTGTAAGTTTACTAAATTTTTCGTCCATACCTTTGCAACATTTTATACAAATAAAAATCACTAAAATTAAAAAGATTATGAACTACGAAAACAAACAACAAGAAGAAAAAAAAAGAATTCAAAAAAAACAAAACGGGCAACAAGCAAATCTCTGACAATAGAGACCTTAAGTCAAACAGAGGACGAAAAAAGGAGAAACCCATACAAGGGATTGTTTTGAAACACTACGAATGCTTAAAGCTACTAATCACACTCTATCAAGATGGGGCAATGGGTATAAAAAAGGAGACATCACAAATTGCATTAGCACGATATATAGACGACAAAAAACTATTAGGGAATATTCGAAATGGAATATTCATTCCATTGAAGTTCAGCACTATTCTAAAGGAAACAAACACCATCTGGAACGAAATGCTACGAGATAAATCCATTGGCATAAAATAGACAAGAAAACACACCATGAATTATTATACTCCAACCTAATCGGCAAACACTCTACCTTCGGGCCGACAAACAATTTATAAACTTTAAAATCATTATAATATGAAGAAGTTGAAAAGCCCGGCGTCACAAAGTGAAGCCATGAAACTGAGATGGAAAAAACGGATCGTCTTCGAGAAAGGATACACCGAGTCGTGCGCCGAATGGATGGCAGAACGGCTTGAAGCACTCCTGGACCATATGCAATATGGACATGCGACGGTAGCTTACCGAAAACAAAACGGGAGTTTCCAACTGGTGAAAGCAACGTTGATTTACTACGAAGCGGAGTTCCGTAAGAAGTATGATCCCGCAGAAGTAGAAGGTGCCGTAGTCTACTGGAATGTGGACGAACAGCGATGGACGACATTCCAGGTGGAGAACTTCATGGAGTGGAGACCGATCGTATAGGGCGCCACCACAGGATTACACGGATTTTCACAGATGAATTATTTTTATTTTGAGAAATCAAGTGAAAACGTCTTTGGAAATCCGGAGTAATTTGTGGTAAATGTATTATTGAAAGTACAAAGTTACTACAAAAAAGTGAAATGCGGAAAGTTATAGTGATAGAATTGAGTTACAAGGGTTTTAGTTGAAGTGGCGATAATTCGTGAAGCCATTACAATCCCTGCCGAAGCCAAATCCTGACGCCGCAACGTTACTTGTTCGTAACCATGCCCGAAAATGCGACAAACGGGTACGGATAGCGAAACAATACGTTAAGGAATAGTGAGTTACCGATAACTCACGCAAAAATTTCGGTTACGGAAAAAGATTGCTCCGTTCCTCCCCGTTTTGCGTACCGACACCGGACTCTTCACCAACTAATTTTGAAACCAAAAAATTAAGGACGATGAAGAGTACATTTTCAGTAATCTATTACCTCAAGCGTCAGGTAGTGAAAAAGGACGGGACAGTACCCGTCATGGGACGCATCACGGTGGACGGCAGCCAGACGCAGTTCAGCTGCAAGCTGACAGTCGATCCGAAACTGTGGGACACCAAAGGTGGACGTGTCACAGGCAGAAGCGCGGCGGCACTCGAAACGAACCGTATGCTTGACAAGATGCGGGTGCGCATCAATAGGCACTATCAGGAAATCATGGAACGTGACAACTTCGTCACGGCTGAGAAGGTGAAGAACGCTTTTCTCGGACTGGAACACCGCTACCACACGCTGATGCAGGTGTACCGTCGTCACAATGAGGACTATGAGAAACAGGTGGAAGCAGGCATGAAAGCAAAAGGTACACTGGAAAAGTACCGTATCGTTTACAAGCACCTGCAAGAGTTCCTCGACATCCGCTACCATGTGAAGGACATCGCACTGAAAGAGCTTACCCCCGCTTTCATCTCCGACTTCGAGATGTTCCTGCGCACGGACAAACACTGCTGCACCAATACCGTGTGGCTGTACGTCTGCCCGCTACGGACGATGGTGTTCATCGCCATCAACAACGAGTGGCTGACACGCGACCCGTTCCGCGAGTATGAAATCAAGAAGGAGGAAACAACACGCAGTTTTCTGACCAAAGAGGAAATACGCCTGCTGATGGACGGGAAACTGAAAAACGCCAAACAGGAACTGTACCGTGACCTCTACCTGTTCTGCGCTTTCACCGGGTTGTCGTTCTCGGATATGCGCAACCTCACGGAAGAGAATATCCGCACCTACTTCGACGAACACGAGTGGATAAACATCAACCGCCAGAAAACGGGCGTGGTGTCCAACATCCGCCTGCTTGACATCGCCAACCGCATAATCGGCAAATACCGTGGGCTGTGCGAGAACGGCAAGATATTCCCCGTCCCGCATTATAACACGTGCCTTGCCGGTATCCGTGCCGTCGCCAAGCGTTGCGGCATCACCAAGCATATCACGTGGCATCAGAGCCGCCACACGGCAGCCACGACGGTATTTCTCTCTAATGGCGTACCTATCGAAACCGTCAGCTCCATGCTCGGACACAAGAGCATAAAGACGACGCAGATTTACGCGAAGATAACCAAAGAAAAACTCAATCAGGACATGAAGAACCTTGCCGCAAGGTTGAACAGTGTTGAGGAATTTGCAGGTTGCACCATCTAAAAAAGAGAAGCCATGAAACGTGACATAATCATCATAGAGGACAAGGCGGTCAGCGTAACCGGTAACGACGTGTGGATGACCGCCACCGAAATCGCCGGACTGTTCCATACGACCGTCCCGGCAGTGAACGCCGCCATCAAAGCCATCCGCAAGTCGGACGTGCTTAACGACTACGAGGTGTGCCGCTACATGCAACTTGAAAACGGACTGTACGCAGATGTGTACGCGCTTGAAATCATCATCCCCGTCGCCTTCCGGCTGAACACCTACAACACCCACCTGTTCCGCACATGGCTGGTGGGAAAAGCTCTCGCCAAAGAGAAACGGCAGGCATACGTGATGTTCATACAGAACGGAAAAGCCGGGTACTGCTGATTGCGCATACCACATAAGACAAGGAAACGGGCAGCACCACAAAAAGTGTCGCCCGTTTCCTTTTTTCTTGCCAACCGCGCTCACTCCAGCGGCTTGCGGTAATTTGCTTCCAGCACTTCACGCAGCCCCGTTTCCGGGTAAAGCACCTTCCCTCCCAAAAGTATGAAGGGCAACA